>ERZ791628.23-NODE-23-length-79763-cov-38.3762_pt1 | contig 79763 bp, 71 predicted proteins | sample MGYA00510265_ERZ791628 | MGnify/ENA primary metagenome ERZ791628 (study PRJEB30046, sample SAMN00715184) | human gut metagenome | study: EMG produced TPA metagenomics assembly of the A metagenome-wide association study of gut microbiota in type 2... | reverse complement strand
TTACGCGGTACTGATTTTTCATTTTGTCATTTTTCATTAACTATTCGATATATTCAACGTTTTTTGATTAAACGGCTGCAAAGTTACGCATTTTCCGTGAAACCACCAAATTTTCAGCGGGTTATTTTAAAAAAATCCGCAGATTTCCAAAGAAACCTGCGGATTTATATCTTATTTTTACTCCTCAGCTGCCTTCAGCTGCTCTGCAACCTCGGCGTTGATGCGCTGAGCAAACTCTTCCATGCTCATGGTAGCCTGCTCGCCACCACCCTGCTTACGCATAGAAACGAGGCCCTCGGCACTCTCCTTCTCACCTACGATAACCATGTAAGGCACACGCTTCAACTCATTGTCGCGAATCTTGCGGCCAATCTTCTCGTTACGGTCATCAACCAAGGCACGAACGCCCTGCTTGTCGAAGTACTGACGTACCTTCTGAGCATAGTCGTTGAACTTCTCTGAGATAGGAAGAATAGCAACCTGGTCAGGAGTCAACCACAATGGGAAGTGACCGGCTGTGTGCTCGATGAGAACGGCTGTGAATCGCTCCAATGAACCGAATGGTGCACGGTGAATCATCACAGGAGTCTTCTTTGAGTTATCCTCGGCTGTATATTCCAGCTTGAAGCGCTCAGGCAAGTTGTAATCCACCTGGATGGTACCCAACTGCCAGCGACGGCCGATGGCATCCTTTACCATGAAGTCGAGCTTAGGACCATAGAAGGCAGCCTCGCCAACCTCCTCACGTGTCTCAAGGCCCTTCTCCTTGCAAGCCTCGCGGATAGCGTTCTCGCTCTCTTCCCAAATCTCATCAGAACCGATATACTTCTCTGTATCCTTAGGATCGCGGAGAGAAATCTGTGCCTCGTAGTTCTCGAAACCGAAAATCTTGAATACCTTCAGAATCACGTCGATTACGTTCTCGAACTCAGACTTCACCTGATCTGAACGAACGAAGATGTGGGCATCATCCTGAGTAAATGTACGAACACGAGTCAAACCGTGGAGCTCACCGCTCTTCTCATAACGGAACACGGTACCGAACTCGGCGATACGCAAAGGAAGATCCTTGTAAGAACGTGGCTTACGAGCGTAAACCTCGCAGTGGTGAGGACAGTTCATTGGCTTGAGCATATACTCCTCATCCTCCTCCGGAGTCTGGATAGGCTGGAATGCATCCTTGCCATAGTGAGCATAGTGACCAGATGTTACATAGAGACTCTTGCCGCCGATACCAGGACAGATAACCTCCTGATAGTTATAAGGCTTCAGGAGCGAACGAAGCAACTCCTGCAAGCGGAGGCGGAGCTGAGTGCCCTTTGGCAACCAGATAGGAAGACCCTTACCTACACGCTCAGAGAACATGAAGAGTTCCATCTCCTTACCAATCTTACGATGGTCGCGCTTCTTAGCCTCCTCGAGAACAACCAGGTACTCATCGAGCATCTTCTTCTTAGGGAAGCTGATACCGTAGATACGGGTCATCTGCTCGCGCTTGGCATCACCGCGCCAGAAAGCACCAGCCACACTTGTAATCTTCACAGCCTTGATAAGACCAGTGTTCAGCAAGTGAGGACCACGGCAAAGGTCGGTGAAATTGCCCTGGGTATATGTGGTGATGGTACCATCCTCCAAGTCCTGCTCAATGTGCTCGCACTTGTACTGCTGACCATCTGCCTTGAACTCAGCGAGCGCATCAGCCTTAGCAATCTCCTTGCGAACCACAGGCTCGTTCTTCTTGGCGAGCTCCATCATCTTAGCCTCGATCTTAGCGAAATCATTCTCTGAGATCACCTGACCCTCAGCAGGCATCACGTCGTAGAAGAAACCGCTCTCTACAGCTGGACCGAAACCAAACTGGATGCCTGGATAAAGCTCCTGAAGAGCCTCTGCGAGCAAGTGGGCTGAAGTATGCCAGAAGGTATGCTTGCCCTGCTCATCCTCAAACTTGTAAAGTTCTACACTTGCGTCCTCATTGATAGGGCGATCCAACTCTACTGTCTCACCATTGACACCGCAAGATACAACGTTGCGAGCGAGAGCCGGTGAGATGCTCTCGGCGATTTGTAAGCCAGTAACGCCCTGCTCGTACTCACGAACAGATCCGTCTGGGAATGTGATTTTTACCATAACAACTTAGTATTTTTATTAAATCGTCTGCAAAAGTACGATTTCTTTTTGTAACAAGCGAATAAAAATGCATTTATTTTGCTAAACTTTGCTAATACCTATTTATATTTTGCTAATACCTATTTTATATAAGGGGATTTTCGGGGCGAAAACGGTGACATATTGAAGTCTTCATCGGCTTTCTGAGCGATAACCCATAACACTTTGCAAAAAGAAAGTGCTTTTTTAGCCGATAAGTTTTGGAAAAACAAATATTTTCCGTATCTTTGCAGCCGATAAAGTGACAAAATGTAAAGAAACTAAGAAAATGGCAACACCAAAGATTCTCATCATTTACACGGGAGGTACCATCGGCATGGGAAAAGACCCGGTGACAGGCGTGCTGGAACCGCTCGACTTCAACCATCTCGTCTCATCCATGCCCGAGTTCAAACTCATCCAGGCAGAAATCGACGTGCGAAAATTCGACCCACCTATCGACTCCAGCGACATGGATCCGATGAGATGGGCAGAAATCGTGAGCATGATAGCCAACAACTATAATGACTACGACGGATTCGTGATCCTGCACGGCACGGATACGATGGCATACACCTCATCGGCCCTGAGCTTCATGCTTGAGAACCTGACAAAACCGGTGATCCTGACCGGTAGCCAGCTGCCTATCGGCGAACTGCGTACCGACGGCAAGGAGAATCTGATGACTGCCATCGAGATAGCATCGGCAAAGGACGAGAACGGCAGACCGATGGTGCCGGAGGTATGCATCTTCTTCAACGGCAAGCTGATCAGAGGCAACCGTGCCATCAAGATCAATGCCGAGGGATTCCACGCCTTCGAATCGTTCAACCATCCGCACCTCTGCGATGTGGGCATCAATTTCCAGTATCACAAGCACCACATCCTCACTCCGGATTACGACAAGCCGATGATACCCCATCTGAGACTCGACCCGAACGTGATCGTGTTCAGTCTCTTCCCGGGCATCCAGGACAACATCGTGCGCCACGTGCTGGAATCGCCGGATCTGCGAGGCATCGTGATGCGTACCTTCGGTTCGGGAAACGCCCCTCATTCTCCATGGATCATACGACTGCTGGACGAAGCTGCCCACCGAGGCGTGAACATCGTGAACATCAGCCAGTGCCTGACAGGTAGCGTGGAGATGGAGAGATACGGCGCCGGATTCCAGTTGAAGACTGCTCACGTAATCAGCGGCCACGACTCTACGGTAGAGGCGATGGTAACGAAGATGATGTATCTGCAAGGCAGATTTGATGACAACCGCAAGGTAAGGGAGATGTTGAAGCAATCGCTTGCAGGCGAGTTTACGGTATAAGATGTGTAAAATTTAATTCTTTTACTTAGGAGCACTTACCTCTACGGAAGGTAGGTGCTCTTTTTCAATCAGTTACGAGAAAAACGCATATTTTTGCAGTAAATATTCAGTTTTAATTAAAAAAGTTTAATTTAGAGAAGTTTTTGGGGCAAAAAATATCTCCGTACCGATATTTTTCTTATCTTTGTAGTGTGAAAAGTTGCTATTGGGAGCAAGAAAGCAAATTTTGTTGCAATCGATTGCATTTTCCAAGCCGTAAGAAACAGAAATAAAATACGACTATCAAAGATAAAGATAAGGAAAGATGAAATGACTATGAATGGGCAGCAATGCCCACGATAATCTATCTCATTCGATCAATCAAATAATAAGTTTAATAAATCAACAAAAAACCTTTTAAATTATGCAGAGTAAAGCAAAAAAGTACGGTGAGTATGTAGAGATTACAGCTCCTGTAGAAAGAACAACATCAGAAGAGTATCCAACTTTATTGGGCGGAGAAATCTGGTACAACTAGAATTCAAGTAAAAGAGTATTATCGGAAAGCTAAACTCCAGGAAATCTCCCGGAAAAGCTAGAATCCAATAATAGAAAAGAAACAAGAATTTTGGTTCAATCAATCATCTGGTACAGCTATTTTGGCAAGCATGTACATCAAGAATCCGTTAAGAGTGAAATCAAGGAAGCGCCAAGATCTAATCCTTGCAGTTTTGTTATCTCGCAGCTAGATAAGTTTCTACGATTTCTAAACCTCAACTCTTAACAAAACAATATAGGCTCAATCCTCGACTGAAGAATCGGAGATTGAGCCTTTATCGTATCTATATCCGTGGGATTAGTGCTTGCCGCAGCAGCCACCCTCTCCATGATGATGCTCGTGCTTGATGCCGCCCTCTACAGCCTGATGCTGGTCGCGGAGCAGATCGTTCACGGTCTTCACTGGGTTGAAGGTGCCGAGAGGAACCTCTACGAATACGGTGTTCCAGTCGCTCATTGCACCATTCCAGAGACCTGGCAACTCAAGTGCCTTGAGATCCTTACCGTTCTTGCTCTTGCTGGAGATGAAACCGGTAGATGGATCCACGAACTTAGGAAGATCGAAGGCATTGCCCTGGTAATCCTTGGTTGCACAAACGAGATCTACTGGGTTGAAGTGAGTACCCTCGGTAAACATCTTCATATACTCCTCGTTGTTCTTATCAATCTGAGAGCTCTCCAAAATCTGAAGACTTACGGTGCCATCCTGGTTGTAGGTAAGGAATGGACCACCACCAGGCTCGCCTACGTTCTTAACGACACCGCAGACACGCATAGGACGGTTCAACTTCTTGCGCAGATAGATAACCAGTTCGGCATCCTCCAGCTCCTTGATATCAGCCTTGCGGCAGCAGAGATCACGCTGAACGAAGCGGATAATCTCCTCCAGCTTCTCGTGGTTGTACTGTCCGGAATCCAATACCTTCAAGTAATCGAATGCCTGCTTCTGCAAAGTAACCAATACACCTGCAATCACCTGCTTCCAGGTAACAGTCTCAGCCTTCAGACGATCAGGAACCACGTTGTCGATATTCTTGATGAATACTACATCAGCATCAATCTCATTGAGGTTTTCGATGAGAGCGCCATGACCGCCTGGACGGAACAGCAATGAGCCATCCTCGTTGCGGAATGGAGTATTATCCGGATTGGCAGCGATGGTATCTGTGCTAGGCTTCTGCTCTGAGAAAGAGATGTTGTACTTGATGCCGTAGCGCTGTGCATACTTATCTGCCTTCTCAGCTACCATCTGCTTGAAGAGTTCCAGGTGGTCGTGAGAAACGGTGAAATGAACGTTTGCCTCGCCGTTGCTGCTTGCATAGAGTGCAGCCTCTACCAAGTGCTCCTCCATCGGAGTGCGAACCTCATCCTCATACTCGTGGAACTGGAGCAATCCCTTAGGCAACTGACCATAGTTCAATCCCTCTGGCTTGAGGAGATTAGCCACGACAGCCTTGTAATCGCCCTTCTTGATGAGGCACATGATGCCCTTCTCGTTGTTGACATGACACTTGTCGCAGAGTGCCTTGCGGAAAGCAAACTTCTTGATATTCTCGAAGAATTGTTTTTCAAAGTCAGTAGTAGGAACATCGTATGGAGCATCCAGGAACGCAAACATGTTCTTGAACATACGGCTAGCCGCACCTGAAGCAGGTACGAACTTCACAATCTTGTGACCCTCAGCCTTGTAGTCGTTCCACGCTTTCTCGTAGTTCTCTACTTCCTGAGCTGTAGGAGCCATGATACCCTTACCGATGGCAGCCGCACCCTCGAGCTTGAGGAATGGGAAGCCATTCTTGATTTGTTCCAACTGGTGTTCAATCTGCTGCTCGGAAATGCCGCGAGCAGCGATTTGGTTTAGATCTTGCTGATTCATAATACCATATTTATGTTAAATTTACACTATATGTGCTACAAAGATAATAGTTTTTTCTGATAATCAGAAATATTTCCGCTTTTTTTTGTACCTTTGCATTGAAAATTTAACGAAGTACGCGTTTTTTAACGCTGAAACGCCATTGTTTGTCAAATTTAAAATGGAATATTGCGACATGGTTAGTAAATTATCAAAGGAGCACGACCGAAGGTCGGGGCTATCACATTACCTCTATGGGGTATCTAACTTGTTCATCAGCGGAACCGGTATAGGCGGATTATCCCCAATGATTACCGGAGACGAGATGGAAGTAAATAATATACTCTGCCTTGTACTTGGAGCTATAGCAGCTTTTGTATTTGCGTATAGTGCAAACAGAGTTATGAAGTATAACGATAAATAAGAAACAATATGGAACTATATACTATATTTATGGGGCTAGGAGCCTTGATAGGAACCTGCTTCGCCATCTGGCTTAACACAAAATCAGGTCAGAAGTGGATAGATAATTTATAAAATAAGTTATTATGGAGTTAATAACTATATTTATGGGGCTGAGTGCCGTAATTAGCGCTAGCTTCGCCATTTGGCTCAACACAAAATCAGGTCAGAAGTGGATAGACGAGTTATAACAACTCAATAATATATAATCAACGGGAGGGAACGACAATGAACGAAACACCTTTTAAATTCACATCCGAAGAAAAGGAACAGACACTCCAAATCCTGGAGCGCCTGAGAAACGCCGTGGGCGACACATTCAAGCCAGGCGATGAGCAGCATCTGCGTGAAGACATACAGCATGCCTTCATCAACCACCAGATCAAGCGCAACGTCTTCGGCATGAACCCTATACTCGCAGCCCTGCAGACAGCAGAAATCGCAGTGAACGAAATCGGTCTGAAAAGAGACGGCATCATCGCTATCCTGATGCAGACCAGCGTCATCGACGGCTATCAGACCATCGAAGACATCCAGAAGAAATACGGCGACAGCGTGGCACACATCATCAGCGGACTTCTCCGCATTCACGACCTCTACAAGCGCAACCCGATCATCGAGAGCGAGAACTTCCGCAACCTGCTCATCTCCTTCTCAGAAGACATGCGCGTAATCCTCATCATGATTGCCGACCGCGTGAACGTGATGCGACAGATACGTGATACCGAACAGAAGGAGGCAAAGCACGAGGTGAGCGAGGAAGCCAGCTACCTCTATGCCCCACTCGCCCACAAGCTGGGTCTCTACAAACTGAAGAGCGAGCTGGAAGACCTGAGCCTGAAGTATCTGGAGCACGATGCCTACTATATGATTAAGGAGAAGCTGAACGCCACCAAAGCATCACGCGATGCCTATATCGCCCGATTCATCCAGCCTATCAAGGAGAAACTCGATGCTGCCGGACTGAAATATCACATGAAGGGAAGAACCAAGAGCATCCACTCCATCTGGCAGAAGATGAAGAAGCAGAAGTGCGCCTTCGAGGGTGTATATGACCTCTTCGCCATCCGAATCATCATCGACGCACCAAGAGAGAAGGAATACATGCTGTGCTGGCAGACCTTCGCCCTGATTACAGATATGTATCAGCCGAACCCAAAGCGTATGCGCGACTGGCTCAGCGTGCCTAAGAGCAACGGATATGAGAGTCTGCACACCACCGTTCTGGGACCGGAGAAGAAATGGGTGGAAGTCCAGATCAGAACCGAAAGAATGGACGATATCGCCGAACACGGACTGGCTGCACACTGGCGCTACAAGGGCATCAAACAGGGAGAAGGAGGCATTGACGAATGGCTTGCCAACATCCGTGCCGCCCTGGAAAACAACGATGACCTGCAGCTGATGGACCAGTTTACCACCGACCTGAAGGAAGACGAGGTTTATGTGTTCACCCCTAAGGGCGACCTGCTGAACTTCCCGAAAGGCGCCACGGTGCTCGACTTTGCCTACTACATCCACTCGCGCATCGGAAACACCTGCGTGGGCGGAAAAATCAACGGCAAGGCAGTAACCTTCCGACAGGAACTGCACTCGGGCGACCAGGTGGAAATCCTCACCCAGAGCAACCAGAAGCCTAGAAGAGAATGGCTCAACATCGTGCAGACATCCAAGGCAAAGGCCAAGATCCGACTCGCCCTGAAGGAAACGCAGAAGAAGGACGGACTCTATGCCAAGGAACTGCTGGAGCGCCGATTCAAGAACCGCAAGATAGAGATTGATGAGAGCACCATGGCGCGCATCATCAAGAAGATGGGATACAAGGAGAACTCTGATTTCTACAAGGATGTGGCGGAAGAGAAACTCGACGTGAACACCGTGGTGGAGAAATACATCGAAGAGCGCGACCACGATCTCAACCTCAGCAACACCAACAAGCCTGCCGAGAGTGCCGAGAACTTCGAGTTCGAGAACCCTACCGAGGAACTGCTGAAGCAGAGCGACGACGTACTGGTAATAGATGAGCACCTGAAGGGCATCGACTTCGAGCTCTCCCACTGCTGCCACCCTATCTACGGCGACCCTATCTTCGGATTCGTAACCATCAGCAAGGGCATCAAGATTCACCGCATCGACTGTCCTAACGCCAAGGAGCTGCGCCGCCGCTTCGGCTACCGCATCGTAAAGGCGAAATGGAGCGGAAAGGGTACATCGAAGTATGCCATCACCCTGAGAATCATCGGAAACGACGATATCGGCATCGTGAGCAACATCACCAACATCATCTCGAAAGAGGATAAGCTCGTGATGAGAGGCATCAACATCTCATCCAAGGACGGTCTGTTCTCGGGCAATGTAACCGTGATGATCGATGATGCCGGCAAGACCGATGCACTTATCAAGAAACTGAGCGCCGTAAAGGGCGTAAAGCAGGTTACGAGAATATAAATTGGTTTAAAGAAAATATAAAACCAACCGTATTGGAAAGCATAAAAATCAATGTTACAAAAAAATCCCGCAGAGCAAAATTCTGCGGGATTTTTTTATTATTATTTCATCTTGTTCAAGCACTTATTTCGTCTTATTCAATCGCTTGATTACCGAGTAGGCATCATACAAGCCCAGCTCTCCAGCCTTAGAAAGATCCTGGATACCAGCCTGCTTGTTGCCACTCTTGGCACGTGCGATACCTCTATTATAATACGCCTCAGCAAGACGGTTGTCTATCTTCAGCGCAATGGTATAATCATCTATCGCCTTGGAAAGCTCGTTTCTTCCGGCATGCAGATTACCTCTGTTATAATAGATATAGGCATTGCTGCTGTTCATGCGGATGGCATCGCTGAAATCAGCCTCGGCAGAATGGATATTCACCACTCCCTTGCCCTGAGCCTTGTTGAACTCATCCATCTCAGCCTGACAGACGGCACGCTGCCAGTAAGCCAGTGCATTCTTGTCATCCAGCGAGAGATAATAGGTAAAATCGCTGATGGCTGCCTCGAAATCACGCAATACGCTATGAGCGATGGCACGACGCATCAATATCGCCTTCTTCTGCTCAATATCCTTCGCCACACTCAGTTCTGCCGAAAGCTTATCGATGAGAGAGAAGATCTTCATAGAACTGTTCTCATCCAACTGCTCCTTGGAACATACGATATAGACCTTGTCCTTCATCTTCTGGTTCAGCGCCTCCACATCCTTATCAAAAGCCTGTACCCCACTCACATTCTGAGTGTTAGGGAAGTAAGAAAGCTGGAACATCGGCAGATAGGCAGTCTCTACCTGGCGGTTCTGGATTCTTCCACGATACTCGCTCTTGTAGTTATGCTCATACTTCGGCTCATCATCCACCACAATGGAAGCGAACTTGTTTGGGTCTATCTCCGAACGCTTGCGCATCTCCTTCTTGGTCTTCGCACTCCAGCGAGGCTGGATACCGAGATGCTTGTTCATCTGTGCCTTGAAGATACGGAACTCATCCAGCTCAGCCTTCGCCGTCATACCCAGTCGGCGATAGCAATGAGCACGGGCGGAAAGACCCGTCCAGAAGTTAGGAAACTGATTGATTACCGTAGTATAATCGCGGATAGCCGCCTTCAGGTTTCCCGTCTTGTCATGCAAAAGCGCACGGTTGAATATCGCCATGAAGTTCTTCGGCTCCATCTTGATGACGAAGTCGAAATCGGTGATGGCACGGTTGTCATCACCCAACTGCACACGCATCAATCCACGGTTGTAGTGAGCGAGGAAGTTGTGCGGATCCAGGTCGATAGCGGCATCATAGTCGCTCATCGCACCTCGTAAATTGTTGATGTTGATACGAGCCAATGCCCGGTTGATGTAACTGTTTACATTGTTCGGCTTGAAGTGAAGCGACTTGGTGAGCGCCTCATCAGCCACCTTCCATTCCTTCCGGGCAAGCGCCATATAGGCACGTGTAATCCAGGCATCACCATCGTATGGATTCAGCTTCAGGCTCTGGTCGAGCCACTTCTCAGCCTGCACCGTATCCTTCTGATGCAGATACACCTCAGCCTTCAGGGAGTAGGCATTCGAATAATCCTTCCACTTGGTGATGACCGTATCAAGTTCCAGCTGCGCCTTGTCGTAGTTCTTCGCCTCCATCTGGCAGAGCGCACGGTTGAACCAGTAGTTGCGGTTGCGAGGTTCCAGTCGGATGGCAGAATTATAGTCGGCAATGGCATCATCATAACGCTGCTGACGGATGCGGCAGATGGCACGCAAGTCGTAGATATCGTTGATATACGGATTGAGGTTGATCGCCTCGGAGGCATCACTCTCGGCGCCCATATAGTCATCGAGATTAAACTTGGCCACACTTCGGTAATACCAAGGCTCATAGAGATAAGGCTTGGCACCGATAGCTAGATTAAAATACTTGATAGAAAGAACGAAGTCCTCGTAGAAGAGCGCACTTCTTCCCGCCGTAACGAGGCGGTCAACTCTATATTGCGCCGATGCTGACAAAGCTGCCAGCACCAGCACAAAAGTGAAAATAAACTTTTTCATCGACGAATCTTGGTACGATAGCTGCAGCGGAACTTACCCTTGATAATGTTCTTGAGCTTGCCAGCTATCATGTTCTTACGGAGAGGAGACACGCGGTCAACGAACATCGTGCCCTCCAGGTGATCGAACTCATGCTGCATCACGCGAGCCAAGTAGCCGCTCACCCACTCATCATGCTCCTGGAACTGCTCATCCATATACTTCACATGGATGCGGGTAGGACGAACCACCTTCTCATTGATACCAGGAATAGAGAGACATCCCTCATCAGAAGAATCCTTCTCAGCCTCCTCATCATACTCCAGGATATGAGGATTGATGAAGGCATGACGGAATCCCTTATACTCAGGGAGATCATCGCTGAGCACATCGAGATCGATGACCACCAGACGGATAGCCAAGCCTATCTGAGGCGCAGCCAGACCGATGCCATTGCTCGAATCGAGAGTCTCGTACATATTATTGATTAATTCCTTCAACTCAGGATAATCAGGGGTGATATCTTCAGCCACTTTTCTCAATACTGGCTGACCATAAATATAAATTGGTAAAATCATCTTCTTGATTGCATAAAGTCTTGTAATATGATGGTAGCGCTTATCTCATCTACCAATCCCTTGTTTTCTCTTCTCGTCTTCTTCTTCACGCCGCCGTCTATCATGGCACGATGTGCCAAAACCGACGTAAAGCGCTCATCGTAGTACTCGATAGGCACCTCGGGATGAGCCTTGCGCCAGCGGTTGAAGAAATTCTCCACACGCGCCAGGTTCTCGCTAGGCTGCCCATTGGGCTGGGTAGGCTTACCGATGACGATGCGCTCCACCTGCTCCTTCTGGATATAGGCTTCGCAGAATTCGAAAAGTTCGGGCGTAGCAACAGTTGCCAACCCATTAGCAATGATCTGCAATGGGTCGGTAACTGCCAGTCCGGTACGTTTCTTACCGTAGTCTATAGATAAAATTCGCATTCAGTTACGAAATTTCTAATCTTCTATGTGAAACGTGAAAATTACTTCTTCAAAAGCAACCAAGCATCTGGATACTTGCCAGCGCGGAGCTCGTTGCGGCTCTTCACTGCACCAGCCTTATCTACGAATGTAGAAGCAACGACACGATACATGTTACGTGCACTGTTGTAAACGATCTGAGAATCATAACCAGCGCTCTTCAGAGTGCTAGCCAATCCCTCAGCATTAGCCTTCAGAGAGAAAGAACCTACTACTACGCTGAAGTTCTGCAGACCAGAACCTGAGATGAGATCTACATTCTCCTGGCGAACAGTAGCATTATCTACTTCTGTAGTTGTGCTCTCTGTAGGAGTTGTTGTTTCCAATGGAGTAACTACTGGTTCCTGAACAGCTGGTTCCTGCTGAGCCTCCTGCTGCTGTGCCTTCTCGTATGCCTTCTTGTAGGCACTTTCCTTAGATGTACCACAACTTGCGAGTGCCAGAACAGCACACAATCCTAAGCTCAAAACTGATAATTTCTTCATAATCTTTTCTAAAATTGTATTTGTGTTTACTTAAATATTTTATATTGCTTCACCTTATTATATATAGGTGCCGTCTCAACTTGAGTTCAGCCTACACCTTATTATATATAGGGGCAATACATAGCCTTACGCTTTTATTCTGCGAAAATACAAAATATATCCCAAAGAAAGAAACGTTTTCAGCATAAAGATTGTTAAACATTACGTAAAACAACATTTTTAACGAAATATTAAGACTTAAAAGCTTGTTTTTTGAAGAATAATTAGTATATTTGCAATTGATAAGCGAAATAAGTGCATCTGGACGCAAAAACTCCAAAATGCCATCGCCATCACACAATTAACATCAATATATTGTATAACATTTAAAACTTTTAGATTATGAAGGCATTAGGTTACATTGGCGCATTCCTCGGTGGCGCTATCGCTGGTACAGCACTCGGTATGATTTTTGCTCCTGAGAAGGGTGAGGATACTCGCAGCAAGATTGCTGGAGCTGTAGAAGATTTCTGCAAGAAGCACGACATCAAGTTGACACGCAAGGACGTTGACGACTTGGTTGACGATATCAAGGATGTTGCTCCTGAGGTTTAAGCCCCACCCAACTACCCTGAGATTTCGACAAGTACAACATATTATTACTTGAATAAGCGATAAGAATGTTTTCGAGCGATAAGAATGTAGAAACCATCGGGCAACTCGTAGAGGTGCTCAAGCATTACATCGGGCTCAGATCTGAGTATATGAAACTCGATGCAGCTGACAAGGTGGTAAGACTGCTCACGGCACTGATCATCGGATCGCTGCTGCTGGCACTCCTCGCCTTGGCTCTGATATATCTTTCGTTTGCTGCCGCATTCGCCATGGCTGATTACGTAGGCTTGGCACCTGCATTCTGCATCGTGGCGGGAGCATACTTATTGATACTGGTTCTCTTCATCCTTTTCCGACATCAATGGATTGAAAAACCACTCGTGAAATTCTTAGCCAGCCTGCTTATGCAAAAATAAATAAAGAGCATGATGATGACAAATGAGCCAAACAATGACAACAGGTACCTGGACGACGACAACAGTTGCCCACAGTATAACAGCCTCAACGACATCAGACTGCGCAAGGAAGCACTTCGCAAAAGCATAGAGGCAGACGACAAGAAGATCAAGACCCTGTGGAACTCTCTCTTTACCAAGCCTGACGCCTTCAAGAAAGACGCAAGCAGAGGCAAGAGACTGCAAAGTATGATGTCTATTGGTATGGGAGCTTTCGATGGAGCTCTGCTGGCGTGGAAGCTCTACCGGAAATTCAAGAAAAAGAAATAAGAGAATCCTTCTATCTCAAGAGAAAGATATGAATGAAAACCATCATAAGAAATGCGGCCTTGCAAAAGACCGCATTTTTTGTGTCTTTAACAGGGTATAAAAACAAAAAAGGGTCACCGCCGTGACCCAATACCTTGTTAACCTTAAATCTAATACTATGAAAAACACACATGCAAATGTAGAAAGAATCTGCGAACCTCACAAGCTTTTTCTAAAAAAAATGCTTTTTCTTAAGATTCTTTAATCTTATATGTTGTGCTTTTTTATTTCTTTCAGTTTCATTAAGACTTATTCTTCGTCAATTTCCAGCTCCAAACCATCGTAGGCAAAGCAAAAACCAGCAGGAAGCTGGGCATTGGCGGCATCATGCAATCCTATCTGATGAGTAACGTGAGTAAGGTAGGTCTGCTTAGCTCCTATCCTGCGCGACACACGGATGGCATCAGCCACCAATTGATGACTATGATGAGGTTTATCGAAGCGAAGTGCATTGATCACCAAGGTCTCTACGCCATCCAGGTAAGCATACTCTTCATCACCCATCGACTTCATATCCGTGATGTAGGCAAACTTTCCGAAACGATAACCCAGGATAGGCAGTCGATCGTGCATCACCCGGATAGGCATAAACCCGATATCTCCAATCTGATAGGAATGATGGGGTACGATGGTATGCAGCTTCAACTTGGGAGCACCAGGATAGAGCTTCTCCGCGTCCTCAGGGAAGCAGTAAGGCATCGTATGCGGCAATGTCTCTGTGGTGATTTTATCGCCATAGATATTGATATCACCATAAACACAGAAACCACGCAGATCGTCGACACCTCCCACATGGTCGTAATGGATATGCGTAATCAGCACACCATCCAGCTTGCGGAAAGGAACCCGCAGGAGCTGCTGACGGATATCCGGTCCTGCATCTATCAGAATACGGGTACGCTCAGTCTCAATCATCGCCGCACAGCGCAAACGGTTATCCCGCGGATCCTTGCTGCGGCACACCTCACAATCACAACCTAAAACAGGAACACCGCTAGATGTTCCTGTTCCCAATAATGTTATCTTCATGAATATTCAAATCTTTCTCTGAAAAACAAACGAATTCTTCACTCTTCGTTCTTCACTTGTCATTTTACATTCACTTCCGGATGGATATCAATGCCAAACTTCTGCTTCACATCTTTCCTGATGGTTTCACAGAGATTGACAATCTCCTCGCCCGTAGCACCACCACGATTCACAAGCACCAATGCCTGCTTGTCATGCACACCGGCACGTCCCAGGCTCTTGCCCTTCCATCCGCACTGATCGATCATCCATCCTGCAGGAATCTTCTCATGCTCCTCGTCGATGGTATAATGTGGCATACCCGGATACAGGGCTGCCAAAGCATCATACTTCGCCTTCTCTACGATAGGATTCATGAAGAAGCTGCCCGCATTGCCCTGCACCTTAGGATCAGGCAACTTGGCATTGCGGATTTCGATGATGACATCACGAAGCTGCTGCGCTGTAGGATGTACGATATTCTTAGTCGCCAGAGATGCACGGATGTTACCATAGTCCAGGTCTGGGGCATAAGTCTTCTTCAGGCGATAGATGACATGGGTAACGAGATACTTGTCTCTCCACTCATGCTTGAACTTGCTCTGGCGATAGCTGTACTGGCAATCCCGGTTATCGAAAACTATCAACTTGCCGGTAGCAATCTCCACAGCCTCCACCTTATATATAATATCCTTTGCCTCTACTCCGTAGGCACCGATATTCTGGATAGCACTCGCTCCTACTTCGCCCGGAATAATGCTCAGATTCTCAGCGCCATAGAAGTCATGCTCAACCGCATAGGCCACCACATCATCAAAAACCTCGCCGCTACCACAGTTCAGGAACACCCAATCAGGATTCAGCAGGGCATCATCATGCTCAGCAGCAGCCAAGTTGCCATTCTCAAGCACCTCAATGCCCTTGATGGCAGAATGGAGCACCGTGCCCTGATAATCACCTGTAAGCAGGAGATTACTGCCCCCGCCCAGGATGAGCAGCGGCTGATCGGCAGCCGTAAGCCCAGCCACAATCTGCTGTGCCTCTTCTACCGATGAGTATTCCAGGAATCGCTTGCACTTGGCATCAATTCCAAACGTATTGTGAGCCAACAGGCTATAGTCTCGGATATCCTTCATATCTGGTCAAATTATTAACAGTGAACTAAAAAAACTACATCTCCAGCTTCATCAGCTGCCACCTACCCCCGATTCTCTTGAAGGTAAGACGGGTTTCCATTCCATTGGCAATACCGCGAATCACAAAGATTTTCTGGCTGCTCTCCGTATATTTCTGTCCATAGATGATATTATATATCATGCCATGAGGCAACTGCGGAGCAAAAGCAGGCCAGGTCTCAGGCTCAATCTCGCCCGTCATCGTACTGAAATCATCATCAGGATCTGGACCAGTAAACTTCACCGGATTATGCAGATGGCGAGACTGGAAAGCCGTATCCGTGGCAAAGGATCCATAGAACTTCAGGAAGCTGGAATTCATATTCTGATACATCGGCTTGTAGTTGATGCTGGTCATCATCCACTGACCGTTGATGCGGTTGAAGAGGAACTGCTGAACTACTTTTCTACTATAGAATACTTTCTCTATCACCACATGATCGATGGTGGTATCCTTCATCAGGTTCATCTGCTTATGGTTATCGAAAATAAGCGTGTAGTAATCCTGACGCATGAAGAAATGTTCCATCTTCCAATGTCGCTTCGCGATGTGCTTCTTTAATTTATCATTACGATATACTGCCAGAGGGAAATGGATGCGTTCCATCTGAAGTTTGCGACTGGCTGCAAAATTGAACAGGAAATCATCAAACAACTCGTCTGCAGCCTTCGGCATCGGAGTCTCCTCTATCAATTTCTCAGTTGAGTCCATAGTTTGTGTGTCGGCTATGGCAGTATCAGCCGCAGTCGAATCAACGGCAGGTGCCGGCTTCTTGTCTGTGCATCCTACAGAGGTGAAGCAAACGATGGTAAGCACCGCCAACATAACTGTTATCAAAGAGAGTTTCTTCATAAACTTATAAAATTTCTCAAATTTTCTATGCAAAAGTACAACTTTCTTTTGAGATATTTCATATTTTAAGCAAAAAATGTTATCTTTGCACTCAAAATAGATGAAATAGTGACTTTTGCGAGCCATTTATGGCGGACAAATCGCTTAAACTTCAATTTTGTAAACAGACAAATAATAAGATATGTTATTAGAGAAAATCGAAGAACTCTTGAAAGAAGTCAACGCTCTCACTGCCCAGAACGCAGAGGAGGTAGAGCAGCTTCGCATCAAGTATCTCAGCAAGAAGGGTGAAATCAATGCCCTTATGGCCGACTTCCGCAATGTGCCAGGCGACCAGAAAAAAGAGGTTGGTATCAAGATCAACGAATTAAAGAACGCAGCCCTTGAGAAAATCAATGGTCTGAAAGAACAGATGGAGGAGGCAGAGTCTTCAAGCGATGACATCGACCTGACCCGTACAGCTTATCCTGTAGCGCTCGGAACCCGCCATCCATTGACCGTGGTGAAGAATCAGATCATCGACATCTTCGGCCGCATGGGATTCACCCTCTATCAGGGTCCAGAGGTAGATGACGACAAGCACGTATTCACCATGCTGAACTTCGCTGCCGATCATCCAGCCCGCGACATGCAGGATACATTCTTCATCGAGAAGACCGACTCCGACGATGTTACCAAGAATGTACTTCTCCGTAGCCATACCTCTAACGACGAGGCTCACTATATGGAGACCCACGAGCCACCTATCCGCGTATTGTGCCCAGGACGAGTATATCGCAACGAGGCTATCAGCGCACGTGCTCACTGCTTCTTCCACCAGGTAGAAGGTCTCTATGTAGATAAGAACGTAAGCTTCACCGACCTCAAGCAGGTGCTCCTCACCTTCGCTCGAGAGATGTTCGGTGCAGATACCAAGATCCGTCTGCGCCCTAGCTACTTCCCATTCACAGAACCTAGCGCAGAGATGGATATCTCCTGCAACATTTGCGGTGGCAAGGGATGTAACTTCTGCAAGCATACAGGATGGGTTGAAATCCTGGGTTGCGGTATGGTTGACCCTCACGACCTCGAGGCTTGTGGTATCGACAGCAACGTATATACCGGTTATGCATTCGGTATGGGCGTGGAACGTATCACCAACCTGAAGTATCGTGTGAGCGACCTTCGTCTCTTCTCTGAGAACGATACCCGCTTCCTGCGTGAATTCGAATCAGCAAAGTAATTCATTAACAAGAATCAATATGAAAAAAATTACAGTTAACACCATCATTGCGCTCGCATTGGGTTCAATGTGCTTAAGTTCTTGCATCGGCTCTTTCAGCTTGACTAACAATGTGCTCAACTGGAACAAGCGTGCAACTGACAACAAGTTCATCAACGAGTTGATTTTCATTGTCATCAGCCCTGCTTATGCAGTCTGCTCAGCAGCTGACTTGCTTGTACTCAACACTATCGAGTTCTGGACAGGCGACAAAGTGATTGCCAACGTTGGCAAGACTCAGAAAGTTACTGGCAAGGATGGCAGATTGTATGCCATCAAGACTCTGAAGAATGGCTACGAGATTACCGACCCTGCTGGCGAGAAGTCTTACTTCGTGTTCGACAAGAAGAACAAGAGCTGGTCTTACAGCAAGGATGGCGACATCCGCGAGCTCTTCAGCTTCAACGAGGATGGCAGCATCCAGGCTTGCCTGCCTAACGGACAGAAGATGAACGTAGAGCAGAACGAGATTGGTCTTTACCAGCTCCGCATGGCTGTTAACGACGGTTTGTATTTTGCTTGCAACAAGTAAGCTGGCGACAAGTAAAATACTACCCTACTCTATATGAAAAAGGTGAGTCATTTCTTTGATGGCTCACCTTTTTTATTTTCTTTCATTCCATTATTCTTCTCCTTTATTATAATAAATAAGGTGTTTCTGCGTTAGATAATGTATGAAACAGAGATTATTCATACTCACGATATGCCTGATTGCCACCCTTAAGATGATGGCACAGGAATTTACACTGCACGGCAGGGTGACTGATGAAGACAGCCATCCTATAGAGCTTGCCACCGTATCCGTGGCAAGCCAGGGAAAGGTAGCCTTTACCTCACTGAAGGGAGAGTTCAGCATGCGCCTTCATTCTGCCGACAGCGTGATGGTCAAGTTCTCCATGATAGGATACAGGAGCAAGGTTAGAGTGCTGAGAAAACCTCGAGGCAAGCAAAACCTGCAAGTCGTCCTCCATACCGATGCTGCCATGCTGGGAGAAGTGAATGTAACGGGAGAAAAGATCCAGACCGACCAGACGCAGGAAATCAAGCTCAAGGATGCCAGACTGGCCCCTTCAGCTAACAGCAATGCCGTAGAAGGCATCATCCAGCAGCAAGCCGGCGTAAGCACCCACAACGAACTTTCATCGCAATACAATGTGCGTGGCGGTGCTTTCGACGAGAACTCCGTATATATAAATAATGTGGAGGTTTATCGTCCTTATCTCGTACGGAGCGGTCAGCAGGAAGGTCTCTCCATCATCAATCCCTATATGGTAGATAAAATCGGATTCTCTACGGGTGGATATGCAGCCAAATACGGAGACAAGATGAGTTCTGCACTCGACATCACCTACAAGACCTTAAGGTCGAAAGGAAAGAGCCCGATAGTAGAAGGAAGCGTTGCTGCCAGCCTGCTCGGAGCAGATGCCTACATAGGATTGGGAACCCGGAAGCTGTCCTGGCTCAACAGTGTGAGATACAAGACTACAGCCTATCTGCTCGGTTCGATGGAAACCAAGGGAGAATACAAGCCGAACTATCTCGACTACCAAACCTATCTGAGCTATCAGCCCAACAAGCGTTGGAAGATTGATTTCATCGGAAACATCTCTGATAACCATTACAATTTCGAACCATCCGATCGTGAAACCGCCTTCGGAACAATGGAAAACGTCAAGAACTTTAGAGTATATTTCGATGGTCAGGAGAAGGATCGCTTCCTCACCTATTTCGGAACACTGGGCATCACCCGCAACATCACCTCCAACACCAGCATCTCACTCCTGGGCAGTACCTTCTACACCAGGGAACAGGAAAAATACGATATCCAGGGACAGTATTGGCTCGACCAGACCGAGACCTCCGAAAACCTAGGTGTAGGAACTTACTTCGAGCATGCCCGCAACTATCTCACGGCTCGTGTGATGAGTGCCAAGCTGATGCTGAAACATAAGGTGAAGAAGCATGATTTGGAGACTGCAGTCACGCTGAAACGGGAGCACATCAAAGAAAATTCCGTAGAATACGAGATGAGAGATTCTGCCGGATACAGCATTCCTCACACCGGAAAAGACCTCTATATGTACTATTCCATGAAGGCTAGAAACGAGTTGAATGCCAACCGCATAGAAGCCTATTTTCAAGACACTTACCGCTTCACAAGCGGAGGAGATTCTACCCAGTCTGGCGATATCAGGCAAACACGCTATACATTGAACTATGGTCTTCGTCTGAGTCATTGGAACTTCAACCGGGAAACCATCCTGAGCCCACGCGTCTCCCTCGCCATCATTCCGGCAAATCATGAGAACACGACGCTCCGTTTCGCTGCAGGACTTTATTATCAGGCACCTTTCTTCAAGGAGCTGAGAGATACATCCACCATCAATGGAGTAACCATCGCCTCGCTCAACCGGAAGATCAAGAGTCAGCGAAGCATCCACTTCATCGCCGGTTACGACTACCGGTTCAAGGTGAATGAACAGAGATACAAGTTCTCGGCAGAAGCCTACTATAAGGCATTGAGCAATCTGGTGCCCTACTCTGTCAGCAATGTAAAGGTAGTTTATTACGGACAGAACGAATGCAGCGGTCATGCAGCAGGTCTCGACTTCAAGCTCTATGGCGAGTTTGTGCCCGGCACGGATTCCTGGCTCAGCCTGTCGCTGATGGATACCAGGATGAAACTCAACGGCAAGAGCATCCCGCTTCCTACCGACCAGCGGTATGCAGTGAACCTCTTCTTCACCGATTACTTCCCAGGCAGCAGGAAGTGGCTCCTGTCTCTCAAGCTTGCCTTTGCCGATGGACTTCCATTCGCTGCACCTCATAGAGAATTGGAAACCAACAGTTTCCGTGCCACCGCCTATCGCCGAGCAGATATCGGAATGAGCTATCAGTTACTGGACAACCGCCATCATGAGCACAGAACATTCCTCAAGAATGTTACAGTGGGCATAGATTGCCTCAATCTCTTCGGCATTGACAATGTAAACAGCTACTATTGGGTAACGGATGTCACAAATCAGCAGTATGCCGTGCCTAATTATCTCACCGGCAGACAGCTCAATGCCCGCATTCTCATGGAGTTTTAGCACTCAAAAATGGTGATTTTTCACATTATTCTAAATATTTAACCGTAGATAGTTCGCTATCTGCGGTTTTTTTCGTATCTTTGTGCCCGATTTATGCGATGAGGATTCATATCCATCATCTCAAATCACTATAAACGAAAAAAGAAATTATACATAATAATTAATTATGAGCAAACAAGTAGAAAAGATTAAGGAGCTGATCGCTAAGCGCGAACAGGCTCGTCTTGGCGGTGGTGAGAAGGCCATCGAGAAGCAGCATGCACGTGGCAAATATACAGCTCGTGAGCGTATCGAAATGTTGGTAGATGCTGGCAGTTTCGAGGAGTACGACATGTTTAAGCTGCACCGTTGCACCAACTTCGGTATGGAGAAGAAGCAGTACCTCGGTGATGGTGTGGTAGCGGGTAGTGCTACAATAGCCGGCCGCCTGGTTTACGTATATGCTCAGGACTTCACCGTAAATGGTGGTTCACTCTCTGAGACTATGGCACAGAAGATCTGCAAGGTAATGGATATGGCAATGACTATGGGTGCACCTGTTATCTGTATGAACGACTCAGGTGGTGCCCGCATCCAGGAAGGTATCTGCGCCCTCGCTGGTTATGGTGAGATTTTCGAGCGCAACATCCTCGCTTCTGGTGTCATCCCACAGATCTCTGCTATTATGGGCCCTTGCGCTGGTGGTGCCGTTTACTCTCCAGCCTTGACCGACTTCATCATCATGAAGGAGCAGACATCTTATATGTTCCTGACTGGTCCTAAGGTTGTAAAGACCGTAACTGGTGAGGACATCGATGCTGAGCACCTCGGTGGTGCATCTGTTCACGCAACAAAGAGTGGTGTTACCCACTTCGCGGCCAAGACAGAGGAAGAGGCTATCGAGATGATCAAGAGCCTGCTCTCTTACATCCCAAGCAACAATACAGAAGAGGCTCCACGCATAGAGTGCACAGACCCTATCGACCGTATGGACGATACTCTGAACGAGATTATCCCTGAGGATCCTAACCAGGCATACGATATGTATAAGGTGATTGGCGCTGTAACTGATAACGGAGAGTTCTTCGAGGTTCAGCCTAAGTTCGCCAAGAACATCATCACCGGTTTCGCCCGCTTCAATGGTCAGAGCGTAGGTATCGTAGCCAACCAGCCTTCAGCTTACGCTGGTGTACTCGATGTTAACGCTAGCCGCAAGGCAGCCCGCTTCGTTCGTTTCTGCGATGCATTCAACATTCCTATCGTATCTCTCGTTGACGTACCAGGATTCTTGCCAGGTACAGGTCAGGAGTACAACGCTGTCATCCTCCACGGTGCACAGTTGCTCTACGCTTACGGCGAGGCTACCGTGCCAAAGATCACTATCACATTGCGTAAGAGCTATGGTGGTAGCCACATCGTGATGGGTTGCAAGCAGTTGCGTGCCGACTTGAACTTCGCTTGGCCATCTTCAGAGATTGCTGTAATGGGTGCCAGCGGTGCCGTTGCCGTTCTCTGTGGTAAGGAAGCTAAGGCTAAGAAGGAAGCTGGCGAGGATGTAAAGGCATTCCTGGCTGAGAAGGAGCAGGAATACACCGACAAGTTCGCTAATCCATATCAGGCTGCTCAGTATGGCTACATCGATGATGTCATCGAGCCACGCAATACCCGTTTCCGCATCTGCCGTGGTTTGGCTCAGCTCGCTACCAAGCGCCAGAGCTTGCCAGCTAAGAAGCATGGCTGTATGCCAATGTAATGATATAATTAAACATTAGAATAAATGGATAAGAATATTTATGCTGCGATTGCCATGGCACTCTATGAGTACCAGGGCAATAACGTACACGACAAGGAGCCTGGCATCATTACGATCAAGCCACGTCAGACGATGTGGAACGCCAAGTTCTTGAGTTTAACAGCCAAACCATAAAGATAAAGAAATGAAAGAGTTTAAATATACAATTGACGGAAAAGAATACAAGGTTCAGATTGACGCTGTTGAGGGTAACATCGCAAGCGTGAACGTAAATGGCGAAGCTTACAAGGTTGAGATGGAACAGGAAGCTGAACCAGAGAAGAAGAAGGTAGTGCTCGGTCAGCCTGCTGCATCTGATGATGCTGAGGCTACTCCAGCTGCCAACGTAAATACAGCCAACGCTGTAAAGGCTCCTCTCCCTGGTACTATTACCAGCATCGAGGTTGCTGTTGGTCAGGAAGTAAAGGCTGGCGATACTGTTGTCGTTCTCGAGGCTATGAAGATGCAGAACAACATCGAGGCTGAGAAGGATGGCAAGGTTACAGCTATCTGCGTAAAGCCTGGTCAGGCAGTACTCGAAGAGGATGCTCTCGTGGTTATCGAGTAATTTGAGAATTATACTTCCTGATTCGGGAATTTATGATTCGGGAATTTATAAAGAATATCAAAGGTCGCAAGCTACGATAGTTTGCGACCTTTTTCTATACTGCTGTATGAGCATAAACTGCTATACAAAGTATTTTTTTCCAAAGAAAAAAGACATAAAGTACAATAAAATGATAGATTTAACAGAAGAACAGATAAAAAGATACAGCCGCCACATCCTCCTTCAGGATGTAGGCCTCGAGGGACAGGAAAAGCTCCTCAATGCCAAGGTGCTCATCATTGGTGCCGGAGGCTTGGGTTCTCCAGTTGCCCTCTACCTCGCTGCGGCTGGCGTGGGACATATCGGTATCGTGGATGCCGATGTGGTTGACCTCAGCAACCTGCAACGACAGGTCATCCACCAGACCAAGGACTTGAACACCCCTAAGGTGGAAAGCGCCAAGGAGAAGATGATTGCCATCAATCCTGATGTGGAGGTAAAAACCTACCATACCTTCCTCGCCTCAGACAATGCCGAGGAAATCATCAAGCCATGGGATTTCGTCATTGATTGCACCGACAACTTCCCGGCAAAGTTCCTCATCAATGATGCCTGTGTGCGACTGGGCAAGGCATTCTCGCATGGCGGCATCCTGAGATTCCAGGGGCAGACCTTCACCCATCTTCCAGGCACGGCTTGTTACCGTTGTTTCTTCAAGGAGCCACCTCCAGCAGGCGCTGTTCCTACCAGTAGTCAGGCAGGAGTCCTTGGTGCCATCGCTGGTATGCTCGGAACCATCCAGGCTGCCGAGGCGTTGAAGTACTTCCTCGGTGTGGGCGAACTGCTCACCGACCGATTGCTCACCTTCGATGCCAAGACGATGAACTTCCGCACCATCAAGCTAAAGAAGCGTGCATCCTGCGAAATCTGCGGCGACCACCCTACCATCGATCATCTCATCGACTATGAGTAGGCTGCGTGTGATTTGAGATAGAAGAAAGCATCGGGTAAACACGCACAACTTGATAAAAACAAATTAGGCAGTAACGCATCCTTTCGGATTCCGTTACTGCCTAAAATTTACCTATAGATTTTCAACCCATTTTCTCCCACTTTTCGTAAAAGCAGACCACAGGTAGAGGCAACATGCAATGATACCTACCCCACCTAAAACAATGTACATTCCTTCCATAATCATTTCTTTTTTAATATGTTATCAGCAAATTTCCAGACAGGTCAGTCCGCATCCTATCACAAACAGCGACAGAACGAAGAAGTAGAAACTGTTGATCCTGCTTCCCGGTATGAACATCAGAGCACCGATACCGAAGAGAACCAGTCCTGTTATCACTCCCCTCCTGTAGCCCCACTTCCGGATAATCCATCCGGCAGGCAGCGCCATCAGAAAGTAGGCACCATAGACAGCAGCCTGCGTCAAGGCCGACATCGTCTTGCTGATATGGAACGACTCCTGGAAATGCGGATTCAGCACCTCCAGGATGCCATGGGCAAAGCCCCACATGAAGAAGAGGCTACTGATGATGAGGAAGGGCACCAGATAGTTATGCCCTTCGTATCTGAAGATAGATGGCTTCGTCATGATTCTCTGCAAATTTAAGACTGTCCTTTACTACCAGTGCCAGATAACCTTTTTAAGAATTCGGATGCAAAGGTAACTACTTAATATGTTTAAACCTTACGCTGTAATGGTGATATACCAAAACCAGTACATAAACCTATATCCACTTATCCAAATAACATTTAAAATCCTCTATACCTATAACTTCCACTTTAGGAAAAGGAATATTTTCCAGGACCTTAAAGTGCTTGTCTTCTGTAACAATACACTTTGCATTTGCAGCAATGGCACAATCTACAAACTTATTGTCATCTTTATCTGCCTCAATTAAAGCAAAAGTATAATGAGGATCTTTGCGAATTACATTGGGTCTAGTCAATATAGCATAAACTATGGCCTCAGAAACTTGAGGGGATATATTACGAGATAAAACCTCTGAATACTCCTCTATTATTTCATTGGACACACAAAGGTTATAATCGCCCCTAAGAAAAGCATTCCACACCTTACGATACGGACTTCTTGGGGCGATTGACATAATCAAACTATTTGTATCCAATACAATATTCATCACCTAAAGATTATAATTTTGGTTTATTGTATGGAGTACGTTCATGGAGATGCCGGAAACTCTCGATACGTTCTTCATTCAGGGTTCCTTCATTCCACATCCTATCTAATTCAGCATCAGCCATCTGAACAAAATAATCGGAGATTACCTTATTCAAATCTCGCAAAGCCTCAGGAGTCTTGATAAATGACAGCATATCGAGGATTTGCAATTGAGCTTGATTCATTGTTGCTACCTGTGCCATAATAATTCATTTTATTAATATCTAACCGCAAAAGTACACTTTTTCCTCGAAACCACCAAGAAAATCGAAAGAAATCTGCAACTCATCAACAAATTACCACAAAAATCTGTAAACAATAAACTATTAACTGTAAACTATAAACTGCTATTCCCAGGCGGTCCCATCCCGCACAACATGGCGAGGGCTTTGGTGCCCCGCCAACCTTATAGCGTATATGATTAATTGTTATACAAATGAAAAAATACTTTTTAGCCAACAACAGAAAGAATATCTTCTGGCGATATACCCATTCTTGTTATAGCCGAGATTTTGTGTCCACCATTTGCATTTAACGAATGACCACAATGATAAAGCGTATCATCAATGACAAGCCAGCGGTCATGTGACTCTTTGCTCCATTTTCTGATATCAATATGAGCATCAGGGAACAACCTATCATGCTCCTCCATCAATCGTTGCATTCCCTGACCGACACCTACTGTATAGATAATTGCTTCCACTCCAGATTTTCTAATGTTCAGAAAGTCAAGAGTCAAGGCTGATACATAAGCATCAATAACAATTACACGATGATTTGCCGAACTAACCAAATTTTCCAATGCCACACGTGCCGTATAGAAGTCCCCCTCAAAGAAAACCATTTCTGCAGGAGGTGTAGATGTACGAATAAAGAAGTCAAGCTGCTCCTGTTGTTCTGCCTGTTTGTCTTCAATTCGTGTCATACGCAGACTATGCTCTTCCAATCGAGAATCAAACTGTCGCTGCATCGCCAACAATTGTTGATTTACAGAATAACCTTTTAACAAGTAATTCTTGAGGACACGAGTTGCCCATCTACGAAAGGCCGTAGCATTGATGCTATTTACACGATAGCCAACAGAAATAATAGCATCAAGATTGTAAAACTGCGTTTTATAGGTTTTCCCATCAGCCGCAGTATGTTCCAAAATGGAACTAACTGAATTCTGGTCAAGTTCCCCACTGTTGAAGATATTTCTCAAATGCTTTGTTATAGCTGGTCGTTTTGTACCGAAAAGGTCAGCTATTTGCTGCTGAGTAAGCCATACAGTATCATGGCTTGCATCAATCTTCACTTGAAGAGAGATGCTTTCATTTGGCTGATAGAGAACTATCTGCGACTCATCAGTAATCTGTATGTTATTATTGTCGTTTGCCATACTTGTCATCATTTACAATTAATAAATGCCAAAGTTTTATTGATAATGCAATCTAACATAATCCTCATGCAGCGTTTCCCGCTTTATTTCCTCATCAAATTCTTGGATACAATTTGCAGCCCATTCCCTCACCTCTGTGATTTTATGATTCAGCAACTGCTCCATACACATCTTGTGATGCTGAAACAAACCTATTACAGAACCAGTCCAACCAAAAGTATGTATGTTTGCATGAATTCCACTCAGTACCATAGCTTGATTGCCATAAGTATCCAATATCCATTGCATTATCTCGCTAAATGAATTGCATTCCCACATGTTGCCATCATATATAGGCATCATTTCAGCAATTCTTACAGGAGCATTATTAGGATGTTTAAGACACATATCTTTAATTCTTTCATTACCTAACTGAAATAAAGGACCAGCTCCAAATCCAGCCCCAGAACCAATTTCATTCTTCACTTGAAGAATAAAACCAAGATATTTATCATCAGTAAAAGCAGCCTCAAAATCATTCCACACCTCATCCGTATATTTCTCCAACAAAATACTACAAAGACCATCAAAATTTGAATGCAAATAGCCATGATTAAAACCTTCTATCAGTTTTTTGTTCATCTTCTTGGCAAATACCGCATCATGATGTCTCTCCAAAACAGATATTGTATATCTTGTATATTCATAATTCAAATGAGGATTGCTATCGTCAATAGGATATTCAAGAATTAATTGCTCTATAAAAGCTGCATTATTCTTCAAATCTTCTTCATCACACATAAATGTGAAGTTAATCAAAGCCTCTAGCAACCTAACGGAAATATTTTCATAGGAATCATATAAGAGACGTAGTATCTTAAATAATTCTTGATGTTTATTGATAGCAACATTATTAAGATATACATCAATCATAATCTCCTTTTCAAAACATCCCTCTTGCTCTTTATGAATAAGGCTTCTAATTACATCCAAGTGTTCATTCTCACACTTCGCTGAGAGTCCAATATACCATTTGGCATAACCGATTTTAAGAAGCTGTCCTCTAAACAAAAGAGTAACCTTGCGCTCTCTAGTCACATAACACATACTACTTAAGAAAGACGGCATTTTCTCCTCATCAGAATATTCTCGAACGAGTTCAAGCGTTATGTTCCAAAAATCACCAAGGTCATCATCATCAATCAGTTTAGCTACATCTAAAAAGAAAGCATGTTCTATAAACAAATTTACGTCTGCCAATCGTTTAAGTTCTTCCGCATTAGCGAACACTCTCCTGTCTATAAATGTTCTCGCAAGTGGCATCAACACCTTTTCTAACTTTTCGAAGTAACTCTCAGTTGAATCTATTCTACGCTCATTGTACAAGCTGTTCTGAGCTTCCTTCAATGATGATGAAAAATAAGGCGGTCTCAAATTCTGCAAGAACTCTTGTATTTCTGTTTTCTTCACTGGCGAATATCTTCTGAGCATACTATTACGCCTATCTCTCAGAAGATGATTATATAAATCAGCGAAATCAGCCTGCCTCTTCTGCAAAGGCTCCACTATTGGTCTAAAAATTGTATCAAAATAGCCATCAGAAATCCATACGAACGCATGCCCTATAACCAGTTTGTAAATATCTCCTTGAAGCTCCTCTTTCTCGTTAATTAGTCGAATAACAATATCTCTACAAGCATACCAATAGTCCCAGACTTCTTGATGAGAAGGCATATAATCTCGTTTTTCCTCTATTCCAAATCGCTCAGCACTACTGGAGCGATGAAATCCATGAGAGACAAATGCGCTATCCAATGCCTTTATAACGATAGAAAAATACTCTTGTCCCTTATCCATTAATAACGACAATAAACTAACACGCTCTACAAGATTTGCCTCTGTTCCTGGTAAGACTACATGAAACAATTGCAAAAATTGCCCAGTAGCATTATTGCCATAAGATTCATTCTCTGCAAGCATCAGTTGTGCCATTACAATAGATGCTTTCATGAAACTGTCCTTGTCAAAACACAATTTTTCCAATGCCCATACCAGATTACGCCTAATGTCTCCACTTATATTATCTTTTAGCCATTGCGTATTTTTATATACTAATAGAGAATATAAACAATTTGTTACAGCTACAGGGTTCACCGATGCCATTGCGAGAAAGATGCGAGAACCCATTTGCGAACAAACAACTTTCTCATTGGCAAAAGGGCCATATTCTGAATCAGTAAGCCTAACTATGAAATCTTCTGCCAAAGGAAGATTCTTCATATATTCTATACGTTTCGCCAAACTATCAACTAATAAACGATAAGCACTATCAGATTCTTTCTTTAATTTTTCGAAATCATCAAACAATTGCTCAATCATGTATTCATCCAATCCAACAAACCAATCTTTGGCCAAATATACAGCAAGCGGAAATGGTCGAACGTTAAGCATGCTTCCCGTATCTTCAATTAACGTAGGCGTAAAGCGATTTTTAGTTTCATTGATGACCCTTCTTCGTCTCCCTGGCTTCTCTGACTTCAACTGCAACAAAATATCATTATTTATGATAAACTCATAAGCAGCTCGATTAAAATGAGGTAAAGGGAATGGTTGGAATAAACTTAAAGTCTTCAATGCTTCAAGATGCTCATCATCACCCTTTCCTGATGCTCTCAATAATTTAGAAACCAGCAAATCTGCTTGACACAATTCAACTTGATTGCCATTTTTATAGGTCTCTACCAGCTCACAAGCCATAGATGGGAATCCATCTGCTATTTTCTTAACTTCCTCTCGAAGATGCTGATTCTCTTCTCCTACAATATTTTGATCTATATATGAAGCGACTTCATTCTTGAGAGTCAAAGAATCAATCTTGATGATAACTACATTTGGAGAACTTTGAACATCATAGTACTCATTGGTTATTACGATAGTTTTCACATTACCAGGAGCTCTTCTAAATATGTCACCACATAAATCATTGCTACAATTATCTACAATAATTACTGCATCCTCACCACTAACCTTAGATACTAGTTCTGAAAAATCATTCAAAATCCAGTTTTCATTTTCATTAGTCAATTCTGCATAAAAATGATTAGGATGATTATGACCATCATTAAAAGTCTCATAAACCATGCGTGTTTTTCCCAGACCAGACAAAGCAGCAAGCAACACCTTCTGATTATTCTTATCTTTCAATAAGGCACGCTTTTGTTTCATCTCCTCATTATCCAAAATCGCAAATTGCTTCACATAGCTTTTCAACCATGTATCTAAAGGATTAAAAAGACTCCTTGATGTATCTTCAAATCTTTTCGTACCACCCGTACCATAATTTCTATCTACTTCAAAGCAGCCATCTGTTTGTTGCTCATAAGGAGTCACATCCAAATAGCGAGTCACATCATTATAGTCCAAGATGGTAAAACCATTTTTATACATTTTTCTTTCTTCATGTAGGTTATCATAAAGATTTCCTGCCGCTACAGATATAAACAAGCTACCATTTTCATCCTCCTCGTGGGTTGTTTTCATTCCATGAGTATGCCCAACAGCATAAATGTCATAATGTTTATGAAGTACCTCACTAATCTTATTACCATCACATTCCTCCAAGAAATTATAGTGATGATGGGAAATGGCTATTTTAATTTGACAGTCTGCAATCCCAGACCAAGAAGGATTAATTTGAGATAATCCTAGCATAATCTTTCCCCTATCATTATCACTACCACACATCCAAGCGGTATTCAATAAAGAGATACCTACCATTTTACCATTAATCGGCATTTTCAAAGTTATAGACAAGCCATTATGCTTTACTTCCAGACCAGGCACATCAAGTAAATCATAATATTCTTTTTGGAAACATAAGAAATCCTGCAAATGAGGAACTGTATCATTGTTACCCAGAAAGTCTTCCACACCGTTCTCTGTTTTAATTTTACCTATACTCACATCGTTGCGTAAATCCCTTACCACCTCATGATTTCCTGGGACAAAGAGGAATTGATGATATCCGATTTGTAATTGATTAACAAGTGGAGTTATAATTTTATCTTTAAAATCTCGCAAGCATTCAGCCAAAGACTTGCCAAAATACTTACCTCCCTTATCAATCATATCTCCAGAGAAAATAACCAAATCAATGTTAGCTTCTTGATTTATCTCTTGGAGTTTATCCATCATTCGATTAAATATATCCATTGATCTTTCACCCTGTTTATTCGGGCGTAGATGGAAATCTGAAAAATGTAAAATCCTCATAATCTATTCTATTTTAGTATCATCACAATTCCCTTGGCAAATAAAACTGAGTACAATCCTTTTGATACACAATTTTAGTTGCAGCTTCATTCAATAACACAGCCCTTAAAGATGGTTCTATAGCCTCAGGATTGGGATCTTGTATGTAAACCGTCTTCAAGTAAGGCATGGCTGCAAATATCTTTCTATCTATTTGTCTATTAAAATAAGGGAAAGAATAACCTATGACAACTACCGTCGTTGTATCAGATGTTACTTTCTGAAGCATATCAAACATTTGCCTTTGCCTCTCAGAAGTCTCCCAAGCATAAGATAGACGTGAGGTAAATTGATAGCCAAATGCCGAAGTATCAGCACCCAAATTATCATAATATTCAATCAACTGAATAACAGAATCCACATCTCTATGCTTGGATATATAATCCACCATACAGAAATCATCAAAATTAGCAGAACCATTCACTTTGAATATTTTTCCACAATTACCTGAATCTTGATAATATATATGAGCATTTTTGTCATATATCGGCAGGTTTCCATCCTTTGAATAATTCCTATATGCCATTTCAAACTGGGAGTCGTAGTTCCAAGAAATGACACTTATACCATTGGGAATTGACAAAGTGTTCTCTTGCAGAATATTAGCAAGAAAAGTATCATACCTTTGATCTGTCTTAGACACTAGTTGAGCCCAAACAAAGAATGTAGTAAGGACATTCTTCAAACGTTTCAGCTCGTTGGTTCTCCTAGTCAGATACAACTTCTTTGCATAAGTATCAATGGTCGCATGTTCCTTATTAGCTTGATAAACCTCTTCAATATCTGCTATCAAGCTATTACGCTTATGATTAAGATTGTCACCTTCTACACGAAACTTATTAAAAAATGAATAATATTCATTTGTATCAATCGGAGTATTCACTACAGCTTCCTTAAAAGAAAGGAGACATTTACCTATTTCATTGATAACAGGTAACCCCTCATGAATTAGAAGTCGCTCATTATCCGTTCCTTTCCCTATCAATTCTCGAGCATCGTTTTTACCATAACTAGCCCCTGCACCAATATAATATATAATTTTGCTCATATATCTAGATCGTTTCAAAATCCTTTCTCGGCATACCATAATCCTTATAGCATTCCGTATCTGAGTGCTATGATCAACATACTTTATCACAGCAATCTATGTATAAACACTCACTGTAATGATAATATGTGCCCTAAAGCCCCTCAATCCATTTCTTTCCGCTTAAACTTGCAGAGATTTTCTCTGCGGGTCTTTTCTTTTTCCTTATCTTCTTTTGCTGTCATACCTTACTATATTTATATTTTTGCAAATATACGATAATATCAAATTATTTCCAAGAAAGCACCATATTTTTAGCAATTTTTAATCGTAAGCCATCGGCAGATAACTGCAAGAATACGCTACCATTCTCCAATACTATCTTGCCATCTACCAACTTTGCGATATAGTTAGCATAGAATTGATAGTCACCAACTATTTCTAGTTACCCTTGTTCTTCTGTTCCAAGGCTTTTTTCCTCCACAAGATGATAATACGCCACAATTACTTCCCTTACTCCAGAATACTTTATCTAGGCACACAATACGGCTTTCACCGAATACTTACAAAGAAATTAGTCATGATTATTAGGTTTTACCCTAAACATTGCTACTGTGTTAGAAAAATCTGCAACAATATCTATAATATTCGGATTATCTTTTCTAATAATTAAAGCCGCAAAATTTTCAATTCCTTCCATATCTTCGATACTGACAGGCATTAAAATAAACCTATCTTTCATTTGATAAGAGGAAAACCAATATTCAAACAGGCGGCTTCGCATATGCTGCTTACCATCACCACTCTCACAAATATACAAGAGAGCTGCTTCGTTCATATCAAAGAAGTTCTCAATGATAAGCATCACCGTATCACGCATTTTCAAGTCTCGTGGAGAAGGTATTTTATTTACATTGATGATAGAAAAGACATATGATTCTGCATTTTCAATTATGTCATCATCATCAAAACCAATAGCAAGTACCACACCAAAATCACTTTTAAAGCGATAAGTTCGAGACTTTTCATGCCAATAAACCTCATAAGGAGCAGAAGCATTAATTATATCCAAAGAAAGTGGTTTCATTACCAAACATTTATATATTTAGGATATACCCCCGTTCGTTCCTTATATTCCTCACAAAGACTCTTAGTAATTTCAGCTACACGAGCCTTTTTACGTTCTTTTGCCGCCATAAATCTTTTCATAGCAGCTTCACGTTTTTCCCAAAATTCTTTATCCAATGTATCCATAATAGTTCTCCTTTTAAATTCTTTGATTGCAATCTGCCGCCAAAGTTACGCTTTTTTCTCGAAACCACCAAGAAAATCAAAAGAAATCTGTGATAATCTGTGAAATCTGTGGGACAGTCAACTCTAGAAGTTCCCTTGGTATCGATGCCAGCGGCAATCTCCCATTCTAGTGACGGGTGACGGCAGTGACACCCGGAAGTAAGTCACTTTGGCTTCGCATGTGGGGAAGTTAATCATCCTTCCGGTCTCATTTTCAGAAATAAAACGTGAAAATCAGTGAGAAACCGTTAATGGCGGATTCAGAATGCCGTATCTTTGCATTGTGATTCAAAAAGAACCACGGGCAATGCGCAGCGCCGATTAACTTTAATAATTTAAACATTTAAACGTTATGATCAGAATACAAGATTTTCAGAGGATATGCAAGACGGGGTTAGCCGATGGCTTACGGTACGACTACATTGCGGAAGCAACTTTAGCTGATGCTATCATGGACAGATTGGTAAATAGCAGTAATCTCATCAAATAGGAAGGACCGTCTATGCGTCAGAGAAGAAAGCGATAGTCGGGTACATTTGGATATGGCATGAAAACGTAAAGTCCGATGTCGTTGTCACGGCTTATGTCATTTTATAACCACGTGCCTATCACTCTTTTAACAGGTATCGCCAACCACGTGAAAAGCGATACCTGTAACCACGCAAACAAGGTGGTATCATTTGAGTGATACAAGCGGTACTGTTTGAGCGCTATGATCAATATACTCTAAAACAAACTCAATTGCCGATTCTTGGGGCAATGAAAAACCCCAATGATAACATAAGGATTAGGTGCATTTAAATTATGCCACTTATACTGAGTTCCTATCAAAAGAAGAACTTCTTCTTTCTGTACAAATCCCCAATATTTATCCCTAACCTTACTTATAGCCTCTTGGTATTTTTCCTCTTGCGTATTGGCCTTAGAATTCTTATAACTATTCAAAAATAACATACCTATTTCCCAATCTTCAATCATCATACGCCTTTCCTTACCATCTCTTGTCTTAAACACATACTTAAAACGAAATGGTATTTTCTTCGCAAAAACAAAAGAATCGTTAATAGACTTTTTATCGTCAAACAACGATAATTGTCTTCGTTCAGCATCATATTTCTTTTGATATTTAGCCAACATCTCATTATATCCAGTCATATCAACTTCTTCATAAGTAAAATCAACGAATTCAGTAGGTCTCAAGACGGCTAATGATACCAAATTATTCTTTGTTTCTTCCAATAAGCCTGTCATATCATCATAGACTATCTTGTTTTTTGTAATCCAACGATAACGATTATCCCAATCTATTTTAACGCCATCAAGTTTTTCTAGAATTCTAAGAGTGTCGATATTTTTTATATGATAACTCTCCGGTCTATTATCATTAGGATTCTTTTCTAAATCTACTTCTATCCATTGCCATTTCTTATATTTAGGCATATCTTGAAGATACAATAGTCTATGTGGAACTGGATATATTCTTATCCAGCTCCCATCTACTCGAAATCCTGCAGTACACACTGTCTCAAAATGATTTTTAGACAGAGTTGGGTACGTCATAACAGTAACTAAGACACGCATAATCATAAAAAAATCTCATTTAATTTGTACTTATGTTGTGGCAAAGACATGAGCGCTTTAGCAACTCTTGTACGATGACATTGTCTCGGGTCTTTTTCAAAACACATGAGACACACACGATTATCTGATTCAACAATATCATGTAACTGCAAAAGATAATTCCAATTTTTACGCAATGTTGTACACTCATACTCATCAAACAACTCATCATAATCATTTTGATTCACCAAGGTTTGTCTTTTTGAAGACTCTATACCAAGTTCAGGAATATGTACATACTTAATATTTACTCCATTACAAGCCTTCTCAAGAATACCTTTCGAAAAGCCATATTTCATACTAAACGCATTTTTACGCACATCAACTAGCGTGCGAACATTTAGTCGAATCAATCTATTAAGAAATTTTTCCAAAGAAAACCCTTCATAACCAATCGTAAATAGCATTGGCTCAGTTTGAATCAGTTTCGCTTTTTGTTTATTTACTACATCTAATTCTTCCAAGCTTAATATATGTTGCTTTATAACACTATTAATAGCTGTATAAGGCCACTTTCGATATGTATAAGCAATCAATTCGCTTTGTGACATTTTTCCATACAACAGGCAAATTTCTTCAATTATTTTTCTCTCAAACATATCTAAATCTTGAAAAGTATGATACTGATGCAACAGAGTATATTCTTTATCAGATTTATCAACTTCATTAATTGCAATATAGCCGTTTTTCTCCAAAGAAACCAAGTCTTGGTTAGCTTGAAAAGAAAAACATCCATAACGATATGGAACGAAATCATAGATTCGTTCATTCATTTGGCTACGAGAAAATAGGAAAAGGTATTTTTGCATACATTTAGCAGTAACACCTCTTCCTATTTTCTCCAATATTGCCAATATTATCTTTTTCCTTTTTCCTACTACCATAATTATCTTATCAATAAATTCCTGCAAAGATAAGTATTTTTTTTAAGTTTACAGAAATATACGAATATTTTTATATTAAATTAAACATAGACTTCCAGTACGTAACTACTCAGCCCCCCCAGGGCATGAGTAGTTACGTTTTCACGGCTTATGTCATTTTATGACCACGTGCCTATCACTCTTTTAACAGGTATCGCCAACCACGTGAAAAGCGATACCTGTAACCACGCTAACAAGGTGGTATCCTTTGAGTGATACAAGCGGTACTGTTTGAGCGCTATGATCACCAAGTAATCTCGTCAAACTGGAGATACCACCGATAGCGTTTATGTTGGTTGTTATTATTCATTATCTATCTTATCAAAATCAGTATTTGTGTTCATTGTTTCTTCTAATTTTTTAAATGTTCAGTGAATATTTTCTTCACGTACACCATATTCATTTTCCACCATTGCCAACATAACAGTACTCCTGTTGATACGGAAAATAGCAATAACACCAATGACCAGCCAATAATGCTAAACATAATTATTGACGTAAACAAATGAGCAAAGAAGAGGTTCCTTGACAGAACTGATTGATAATAGAACTCTTGACAACCATCCATGTTGATACTTTGTTTTGCTTGTGCTAAAGCTTTAGCAGATTTTACATTATCAACAGAGCCTTCACGTTGAAGACTTAATTTATTTCTAAGCTCATGGTTTCTGACAATCTGAAATCTTGTAAAGCGATTATTCAAAATCAATCGAGAAGGACGAGGAACGCCAAAATAATACATAAGGAACTCTAATCCACCACTAATAATTTCATTGATATAGCCTACAACAAATGCAGCGAAGAACAACAAAACAAGAAGAATTGCTGATAACCTTTCTACAGTCTCTATGATTTCTTTATCAAAAGCATTATGAGTTATAAGACAATTAATACCAACACCAAATAACAAGTAAAAACCTGGTATCAATATTTTGATTATTTCTTGCCAACGATATGTCATTTTTTATCTTCTTTTTGAGGTTTTACATATTTTTCGTAACAGAATTTGTATCCAGGAGGAGGATTCTTGAAATCTTTCAAAGCTTTATCATCTTCTGATTGAGCTTTCCATAAAGCATCTACAGGTATAGATACAACTTGAGTCGTAAACAAGTCCTTGCCTTCATGCTTGTAACTATACCGCTTGTATTCTTCTTTTGATGGAGTAAAACACACGGAACCTCCGTAATGCCCCGAATTACAAATTACGACATTGCAGTAAACGAGTCGTGAAATGGCTTCTGCCAAAAAATAGAAAGACTTAATATCCTTATTGTTAGCGATAATCAAAAGATGCTGGATGCGCCCCTTGTATATGGCGTATCGCTCTATGTCATAAAAGTCAGCACAGATAGATACTCCCATTTTCCCATATTCACCTAAGTCCACAATATAAAATTCATTGCAAGGTTTGAATTTCTTTCCCCATTCCTTTTGAATGACATCAAGTTCATGTCTTGAAGCAAAATGCTTTCCAAAACAGAATGAGGATTGATCAACTTTTCCAACATTCTTTTCTTTCGGCCAGTTTCTTGGAATATAGAACAAAGCCTTATTCTCAATTTGATTATCCTCACATTGTATAAAATCTAACCCAGCTATAATGATTGCGCCTAATTTCTGTGCATATTGCCTTAGGCGAGACTCAAAATAATTGGCAACTGCCAATTCTGGGATGACTACAATATCAGGGATATTCATTTTTGACATTTCTTGGAATGAAGCAAAAGCAGCTTGTATTTGCTTCCAAATGGCATTGGCTTCATAAACATCCATTTGTGGAGAGCCATACCATGCCAATTCTTCATCAACAACTGCTTGGATTATTCCTATGTTCAAAACGTTTTCCATTATAGCTTAATTTTTATAAGTTGTCGAGTTTCATGATTAGCCACGGATATTTGGTTCTCCTTCAGTTCTTTGAGAGATTCCGCAAGAGCACTTCGCAAGTCCTCAATAGTTTCTATTTTGGCATCATTTACCTTTTGTTTAGCACAGACTGCATCATTCAAGATACTTTTCAACTTAATGGTCTCTCTATTTTCCAAGGATAGGCAAGAGGTTATAATCTCATAATTGGTAGAAGAAACCTTTCCTCTCTCCAACAAACGATACAAAACTGATTGCCATTCATAGCCATATTCTGGTCTGTTAAATACCCATGGCAAAGAAAACTCCTTTGTCAAGAGTTGCAGAAAAATGATTCCTAAGCCATAAATAGTTCCTATCATAGGCGAGTATTCCTCAGATGCGAAACTTGGATAACGATACATTTCATCTATAAAAGAATCTTTCACTTTAATTTCTATTTTCTTGTTGGGTGACAGCCAATTGTCCCAATCCTTTTCATTTAGGCAATCTTCCCTTTTTACCAAAATAGCAGCAGGATGAATACAGAAACTATCAATGTGCTCTATATCATTACAATAATGGTCTACGATATTCTTCATGATTAACGTAGCTGCATATTCTGAGCATAGTGCATTACCCAAAATATCATTATCCGATAATTCTATTTGATGAACCTCATGAATCCACTGAACTAAAGAAATCTTATTAGGACTTGCCATCTTCTTATCATCCAATCCAAATACCTTAATAACTTGCTTGGCTCCATTCCGTCCCCATACTGATAGCAAAAGGTTCTCTTTCTGCAAGTTGCTTAGCTTTAGCTTCTTAAAATCAATTTTGCCAAAGCTATCCAATGATACTTGATTGATACAAGAAAATAGTAATTGCAAAAAATAGTCAGAATCGGTATTTGCCTTGTCCAAGTTCTCTTTCAAGAAATCAGGCATCATCAATTTGGGAGTAGGCTTCTTCCGATTGAATTTTTCTATGCCCCATAGCAACCAAAAAGAGGAATCCAAATTTAGATGATGATATTGGCAACCATTCAAGAAATCACTTCCATTTGCTTCGCCATTAAAATAAGAAAGCCACATCTTTGTTCTATTCACAATGAAATTGGCATCTTCATAGAGATAATGAGGTGGCAAAGAGAATTTATCATCCACAAGAACATAAATAGCAAGGAGTCTCTTATCAATATCTTTTTTCCTCGGATTATTATACTGATTCACAGAAAGTCTTGCAATGCATCTCATCACTTGCATTGCAAGATGAATATTCATCACTGATACTATATATTCGTAACCTAAATCATGAATTTGCCTATTTTTATTCACCCAGCCCAGTTTATCATACAGTTCTTGAATATTCTCTGGGATGTGACAGATGCAAAAATCCAAGATTCTCAGCCACATCTTAGGTTTGTCTGGAACTTCTTGCAAAGAATAAATCAACAAGTGGAATATTCTTTCTTCTATCTTACTTATTTCTTCTCTTGAATTACCAATAGCAGCAATGATAGCATCATAATATTTATAGCCTTCTTTCACTATGTCCTTTAAGTCTTTATCCAAAGACTCAGGATATTCGTCTCCTACGGTAAATACCAAAGACTTCAACCTTTTCTTGACATCTTTATCTATAGGTTGATTATCAACATAAGACAACCATTCCTTACGACGTTTGTGTATCTCGGCATAATCAACATTGATGTCAGAAGTTAAGCGAGACAACATGGTACAGGCAAAAGAAGTTCTTGTACCTTTCTTTATTTCTTCTTCCGGAAACTCTGTTACAAGGAGCATCTGCAAATCCCGAAATACCATATTGAACTCGTTGGTATTTAGCAAGTCAAGAGGCATTTTTGCTATATCCGAGATTTTATGCAACGTTTGTGTGATTAGAGGAGTAGGATAACGGGAATCCAATTCAATAGGTTTTTCGACTGTCTTCTCCTGATTTACACGCAATTCAATACTTTCAAGTTCTTTGAGATACCACACCTTCCATTTTACAAGTTCGTTTTGGTCATATGACAGAAACAAGTGATCATCTACATATCTGAAATGCAACATACAATGCTTCTTTTCCGTTTTCAACCGATTGATAACTTTCTTGTCAAGATCAAGAAGATATAGATTCGCCAAAGCACCTGCAACCAATAAGCCTGTTGGCAAACCTTCAAAATCGACATCAGCATTCAACCCCATCTCATTCAGTTCCTGCTCCGAAAAAACACATCCATCTTTGATGACTTCAAAAGTTGTTATGGCATTGATGAGAGACGTAAAGCTATCATTGTTAATAGGAAAAGACGAAAGTATCTTCTTTCTTATATTATCCATCTTTACCGATGGATAGAATTTTTCCAAGTCTATGGACACATAATAGAGCTTTGTATGATAGATGCCATCTTTTGCGAAATATTCTTTTTCCAAATAAGGAAGTTTGAATGCTTCATTCACTTGTGCATTATTGTCTTCGATGGTCAGCTTAACATCATCACCACGTTCTTCATCCTTTTTCCCAGGAAAAGCCATTCGATCTATACAAGCTTCAAGCATGTGCCTATACAAAGGCCAACCTTGTGTCCATTTTCTATAGAAGTTTCTGGATGTTGTACGATAGACACCGTTTATCCAATGTCCCTTTTCGTCTTTCCAACTATTCAAGAACAGACGGTTTCCATAGCTCCAAGCTGGCATTTCCTCCTCAAAGTATGGTCCAAGTATGCCATATACAGCCATCCATACCACTTGGTCCTCAACATTGATACAGAATGATTGTCTTACACGCAGTTCTTTGGTTTCTTGTCCTCCCTCATCTTTCTTGACCTTCATACCCTTTGGGTAAGGAGCAGGCTTGATAGGCTTCATCTTATATTCACCTTTCTTCATCTGCTTAGAAAGACGTTCTATATTCTGTACCAAATTGAACTTGAAAGCAGAAATCTCCAACTCGTCAAACCACACATCACCATGCTGATAAGAGTTCTCCACTCTTCTCCATGCCAATATGAGGTTTTCCTTGCTACATATTGCTTCTAATAAATTTTCCTGTATCTTTCTCATGTTCTTTGAGTTTGCTCAAATAAAATTCAGAATAATCTTTGTGTTCGGTGTCTTTGCGTATGTTGTGAATGCTATTTCCCACTTTTCTCAACGCCACTTTCATTTTTTCAAGCAAAGACTTTCCGGCATCATCATTGTCAACATATATAAATAAGGTCTTGTCTTTTAGATATTGAGCATACTCTGGTCTAAAAGAGCCTGCACCAGGCAAAGCAATTGCGTTTTTACCTTCTGACAGATAAGCAAGACAATCTGTTACGCCTTCAGCAACATATATCTTATCATATCGTCCAGATGATTTTAGCACAGGCATGTTAAACATTAATGGAGTATGCCCTTTGCAATTATTAAATCGACCCTTTTTCTTAAATTCTAAATCCCCAAGAAAACGACTTTGTATATTTCTAATGTTTCCATCCATGTCATAATAAGGGAACAATAGACAAGGAACTCTAAACACAGGTAACGTTTTGGAACCGTATTCTATCAAGACTCCTGCTTTTATACATCTTTCCTTTGAAAAGACTTTTGTCAAAACTGCAACAAATTTTGTGGCATCAGAAATACTTCCAATTTTCATTGCCTTCACAACATCCTCGGAATATTTTCTTTCCTGAAACAAGAAATCCTTTGCCAACTCAGATAAACCTGCATTACGAATAATCCATTCCAAGACCTCCTCATCTACAACTTTTGGAGTTTCTTCTACTTTTGGAGATACTTTTCTTGCTGGTACTTTTTTCAGTCTGACTTCCTTTGTGTCGGGAATCTCTATGTTGAAATTTCTTGCTAACCATATGCAGACTTCTTGAAATGTATAGCCATTATAGCGTTTTACCAACTCAATGCTATGTCCACCTACACCGCAGACATAGCATCTCCAACTATTGTCACTCTTCTTAAATGACATACTTGGATGATGGTCATCATGCATAAAGCAAAGAGTATGATTGCGAACAATTTCTATTCCCAATCTCTCTGCCACATCATAAACACTAAGAGTATCAAGCTTTGAAACTATATATGGCGGAATGTAAACCATAAGCAATTTTTCCTTTCAGTATAACTGTAAATAGCACTTTTGTAACGTAAGTATCCTGTATCATCTCAAATTACCGATAAGCATATAAGTTTTATCCCTCCCCGCTGGTGAATATCTTTCGAGAAATCGCCTTGAAAGAGCCGAAAGCTTCTCTGATAAGCCCGAAAAGGGCAAATATCGATCTTTGAAATGTTGAAATCTAGAATATTACCATCCTTCGGAGGGTCATCCACATACATCTGCTATATGCATGCATACGATGTTTGAGCAAGCCCCTAGGCTTTCTATTTGCTTCCTTAGCTGATAGGCTTTAATGTCTTTGTCTTCAAAGTAACGCCAACCGGCTTGGTTGTTCCATAGGATTCTCCATCGTTTTCTGGAGCCCTGCTTTGTAACGGTTTTGATGACCTAATAGGTGTTGCCAGTAGCTTCCACAGCCTCCTGAAGGAAATGGCAGTCTGCAAATACTACAGTTTCAACCTGAACGGAAAGCTTTACATAAACTTTGCCTTGATAAACTGCGGCACTTTCCATGCCATTTTCATCAGCTTCGTCAATGTCACGGGCTTGAAGCCATATCCGGTATATACCCTGATATCCTCATCCCACATTTTCTTGCGCTTTCCAGAATCAGTACTCATACCACCCATGCGCATTCTCGTTACGAACTCAGGGAGATACGCCACCTTCAGATGGCAGTTATACAGATAGTTCACCAGGAGGTTGGTATCAGCAGCAATCTTGTAGCTCTCATCATAGAGACCACATTTCATCTTTACTTCAGCCCCTTCTTGTCATTATCCTCAAACCAGTCAGCCAGCGCTTCCTCAAAGCTCCACTTAAACTGATAACCGCAGTTCTTCAACTTCTCACCACAGATATTAGAGAAATCAGGAGTTTCTTCACTCTTGCAGGACAGATACCCATTGGCGAGCCAAGAAGCATGGCAGCCCTTGCCATAGGCATGATAACCCAGTTAGGAATATCAGGAACAAACTGAGTCAAGCCTGTAACCTTCTTCAACTCCTCGGCAGCAAAGTTGAAGATGACATCATCCTTTGTAGGAGTAAACGGCAAGTTCTCGATAGGCTTGCGGATATCATACTCGATGAAAGAAGGCTGCAACTTCTGCCCATCACGCAAAGCTGGCTTGTAATCCTTTACTACCGGATTAGGAGTACCAGGCTTAACGATGTCGAGGTTATATACTTGGGCGTTAGGATAATGACGATAGCGGTGTATCGGTACTACACGTAGCTTTGCAATCGATAGCCTTGCTATGTAAGTTCTTCCGAAGAAAGTAATCCTACTTTTTTCGGAAAGGATCCTTGTATATTCCCAAGAGCTGCTTACCGAAGTAATAGAAGAACTGCATGTCATCTACGAAGTAACGCTTGAAGAGGCGCTTTGGTTCCTTCATGCAACGATACAGCCACTCCATGCCAATCTTCTGCCAAATCTTAGGCGCACGTTTCAATGTTCCAGCTTCGAAGTCAATGGTAGCACCCAGAGCCATGAACACCTTCCATCGCCTTGGCAGCAATACCCTCCTTGGCACCAAGCAAGAAGATCTTGCAGTCAGCATCATCCTTATGATACATATAATAAGAGGTGAAGAAGCTGGAACCCGGAATCGCTTCCTTGATTGGAGTCTTCAACAACTTGCCGAATAGGTAGAGGATTTTACTATCACACACCACCCATTCCGACTTCTGATACACATCATAAAACTCCTTGTCCTTCTGAAGCTTAATCAGATGATCAAGATTAGGAGAGTCACAAGAACACCCTCCTTCAGATTCTCCAAGAGTTCCTGACGAGTAATGTTCTGAATATCTATATTTAATACTTTTACAGTTTCCATTTTTATTTTAGATATAAACAAATGATTCTAATTCGTCTTCTTTCACTCCAACATTCCATTCTCCAATACAATATTTATCAAATGACTCACTATTAATTGACATATCCTCATCTGGAGTATCCTTTCTAAAAAGCCAAATGTTCATTTGACGATCACCTTCTGCATATTTTTCCTTAAATGCAATCATAAAGTTGATAACCCATTCCTTGTTTGGTGGAATAACCAACAACTTTACATAATAATTATCTGTAACGCCATACTTGCTTAAAATCGGCTTAGCGTATGAAGTTTCATCTAAGTAAGAAGGCTTCTCGAAGATTTCATCCAAGACATAAGTATAGCCATAATCATCAGTTTTCCTTTTCAGCTGATAAAAAGATACATTCCTATTCTTCAATGCGTCTTTAATTTTAGCCTTATCTGCAACAGGCATTTCCGATCCAAAGATAATTCCGTGCAGAGCAGAAGGTACAATTTTCTGAAATCCGAAATTATCTGTAATAATTCTTACTTCTTCTTCAGCAGACCAGCTTTTTTCTTTTGTCCCATATAGTTTTTGAAGTAATTTTCCAGAAGGGATATCCATCAAATCAGGTATTGGAAGATTACAAGAATATGACACATTCAACATATGTCTATCATTTTTATTGATAGAACCTGCAACTTCCATCAAACAATCCTTATTATAAATCACACAATACCCTTTTCTTTCACTAGCATACAATGCCCACATCACCCCTGAGCATGGATTCTTACTCAAAGAGAAAACACCAATCTGCTCACGAAACGAAACAATACTTTCAAATTGCTCCCTTACTTTTGATATTACTTGGTTACTATTTGGAAATGTTTTCAATAGTTGTTCCAAGGATGCGATAAACATTTCACTATTAAAATAGCATTCTTGATCATCATTAAGGTGTTTAATATCAGAAGCATAAAAAGAATCATTAGATAGCGTTTTCAAATCCCGATCCAAACATTCAACACTCCTATATTTATACAAATATATTTTAGCCATATCTTATTATTTTTTAAAACATTCGTCCTTGAATTTTCTATAATTTCCAATAGAACCAAATAGACTACAAATCTCATTATCTTTCTGCTCCTGAGCATAGTTTACTTCATCAGAATATAATACGTCATCTACATTATCAACATTTAGTTCTTCAAATACGTCAATCGCTTTAACATCTTCGCTCTTGTGTTCTGAAAAATGTTTCAAGAGAATATCATATATCAAAGATTTATAGTCCACATAATCTAAAGTACCATCAATGTCCAAAAGTGGAGTTGGAATACAAGACTTTTGGACTATATCATACAACATTGTCTCTGAATCAATAACATCAGACGCATCAAGTTTGTTATGAGCTAAATAGCTGGAGAAATTAAATCTTACAAGTCTCTCAATTTCGACATTTGACAACAGTGTATCTTCATTTTTTTGATTAACAACATACATCTCGTGGCAAAATGAAGCTACAGCTAGACAAGACAGTCTTATAACTATAGGTGATTCCATCGCTTTAATAATCTTACTTGCAAGTTCACTCCTGATTGCCTCCTTATAGTTTACTTTCATCAGTTTTGAATAAATAAGCTGCTTATAGAAATCCTCCCTGCAATCTTTTACGGCTAAGATAATTAGATATACAAAACGCAAAGCCTCATTTAGTTCAAAGCCATTAGTATTGGTCATCAAAATTCTATTTCCCATAGAACTGAGCAATTTAGCACTTTTCCAACTTTGATACTGATTATATATTGCATCCAAGTCTTCATCCCTATATAATACATCTAAAAATTCACTTTCAGATATATGTCTTGCCGACATACCATAAGAGAAATATTTATCAAAATTCTCCAAATAAGCAATAGAATTGCGACCACGAAGAATACCATTTCTCACAGGAAACAATTGCTGCAAAATTTGTTTTTCCTGAGTAGATAATCCCCCATTATCAGAATCTTTCTTTAAGCAATAATAATGAAGACCATATTTATACGCACCCTTTTTACACTTATCTAAAAAAGAAACTGGAGACTCTTTCAACTTGGAATAGCAGTCTATATCTATAAACTTCAATAGCTCCACCCAAAGCAATTCCGACAACAATATATTGATTCTCTTATTAGCAACATAGCTCTCTGTAAATTCCATAGCAACGACAATTTCTCCTGCAAATCGTTTAGCTTGCCTAAAGCTACCCAAACAACTATCCAATAAAATCTTTTGAGAGAAAGTAAGCACATCAAATACCTCCAATATATGCTCATTATGAGTTAGATTCTCTATATCTTTTATCAAGATACGAGTATTAGGATAATCTGCATAGACTTGCGGTAAATGAAAATCAATCATAAATATCTTTTCCAAATACTTGGGTTCAACTCCTTTACTTTTCAATTGATTGACGATATACGTTCTATCACAAGCCACTATAAATTTCACGAAAGGGAAATTTGCCGTATTTCTGATTATTTTTAAGACTTCCAATATTTCATCTGCATCCAACCTATCAAGGTCATCAAGCAAAACATACACATGTTTTTGGATTGTCCGTAAACTTACAACGATCTTCTCTTTAGCTTCTGAAACGGATTCATTTTTATTAGGAAAGAAAAATTGAACAATCTCTTTGTATATATTAGGAGCATCAAACGAAAAGAGCAAGCTTGAGTATTGATTTATCATGCGAGCTAACGAGAAATCATAGCTAGCCAACTCTTTTCGTAGAACATCCATAAAATCCATTCTTATTTGGTTTACTGAATTGCATTTCCATGGATTAAAGTCCATTACTATTTGACCTTTATCCAGCAATACTCTCCTCATCTCCTGTAAAAAAACTGTCTTACCAGAGCCCCAAGCTCCATAGATAACAACTGCAAAAGATTCTTTGTCATTATGGGTAGCAATCAATCGGTCCGTAACTTTATATGCAAAGTTCTTTCGGATACCCCTCATTTGAATTTCTTCATTGCTTTGTAGAAAGCCTAAAGAAGAAGTTTTAGGCATCTGATGACACATTCTTTGATCCAAACAATAAAAATACTGAGCGAGACAAGAGATGAAACATAGAAGAAGCAACAAAGCTACCAACAAAGCAAAAGGCACTCCAAATATGCCACTACCTACATTTATCCATCTTGAACCAGAAAAACAGATAACCCAGAAAAGAACTAATGTTATATTAATTAAACCTAATGAAACACATGCATATTTTCGAACCTTAAGAATCACCTTTATGCCAAATATCACCAATAAAGTTGAAACAATTCTCTCAAACCACACATGAGTCCATAAAGTTGTCACAATTCGTTTTATGGGAATCGGAACCATATTTAGAATGCCGTTCTCTACCTCTACATGTATAATGCTATACATATAAATGCCAAGAATGACACTTACAATTTGACATATTTGCTTTGAAAATTTCATTTGCATTACCACTTTATCTTCTTCACCACCCAGTGATACCCTATAGCCACCACATACAACAACACCATGAGCACGCACCAATCTACATAGAAAGGCATGAAGCCCCTTGCAAACTTAAAATAGATAGAGATTACATTATCATTTCCCAAACTCTTTAATTCTCTGTTCCTCCTTCAAGGAGCAAACAAGCAATTGTCCGTGCTTCTCGGCTACGATATAGCCATCCAAACCTTGAACTACCACCTTGCTTTCATCGGCTGCATGAACCACGCAGTTCTTGCATTCATACAAGCGGATGTCCTTGCCTACCTTGGCATTGCCAGCCTCATCTTGTGGGAGCAAGGTACGGAGACTGCCCAGGTACATCCTCCCCTTCTGAATCCCTACCCTAGGCGGTCCCAGCCCGCACAACCTGGCGCAGACAGCTTTGGTCCGCCAACATTATAGCAAAGCGGTTCTGAGCACCGGAGGGCGGTTTCCCTCTTCTTCCCTGAGGGGAGAAGACCGAAATGAGAGGTGGAGCCTTCCTTAAGGGTAAGGAAGGACGGGTAGGTTTTAGAACCCCTACCCTACTCTTTCACCATATTCCAAAGGAACAGACTATTACCGATGATATATCTGCGCCACATACGCTTAGGCTCCTTGATCAAGCGATAGAGCCATTCCAGACCGTGCTCCTGCCACCAGATAGGGGCACGCTCCACGGTATCGGCGAAGAAGTCAAAGACGGCACCGATGGTACCTACGTGACAATGGATGTTCAACTCATTCCAATGAGAGTACGTCCACTTCTCCTGCTTTGGCGCCGTCATACCAATCCAAAGCAAATCTGGGTTGGCAGCATTGATGGCATCAATGATAGCCTTGTTGTCCTCATCCGAGAACTCAGGCTTATACGGAGGCGAATAAATTGGGATTCCCGAATCTACTTCATAAACTTCGCTTGAATGAACTGCGGCACTTTCCATGCCATTTTCATCAGCTTCGTCAATGTCACGGGCTTGAAGCCATATCCGGTATATACCCTGATATCCTCATCCCACATTTTCTTGCGCTTTCCAGAATCAGTACTCATACCACCCATGCGCATTCTCGTTACGAACTCAGGGAGATACGCCACCTTCAGATGGCAGTTATACAGATAGTTCACCAGAAGGTTGGTATCAGCTGCAATCTTGTAGCTCTCATCATAGAGACCACATTTCATCATCACCTCACGCTTGATATAGCAGGTAGGATGCAATATCACCTGTCACCAGGATGAAAGAACAATGCGATGGTACCGATTGCACCGCTACGCCTGATACCGATACAGCGCTATCGTCATATCAGAGACAAATTTCCATTCATAATAATCAAAACTTTATAAAATGGTCCGCCAACCTTAGAGCGTAGCGGTTCCGAGCACCGAGTAGGGCGGTTTTCTCCCTCGCTCCTGAGGAGAGAGGGCAGGGGTGAGAGGTGGAGCCCTCTTTAAGGGTAAAGAGGGACGGGGTGATTTTCGAAAAATCCTCCTTTTATCCAAAAAGAAACGTGGCGATTCAAAAGTGCATACCCTCCAATCACCCCATAACATACCATCGGTATGAGAAATGCAATCGCCATGCTGCCCGTGGCATTCGCAATATACCCCATAATTACCGGACCAATCGCTCCACCCACTTTCGTCATGATGAGCAGGGAAGAAGCAAGTCTGGTCTTTGTACCCGCTTTCCTCAATGCCAAAGAGAATATGGTCGTAAACATGATGCTCTCTTCTAGATACAGGGCGAAGGTTTCTTTCATCCCTCTATCTCCTGCACAATCTCACTTCCTCCATTCTCATCCACTACATGAAGCTTCACTTTTACAATACCGCCAAGGTCATTGCACACATACCTTGTCGTACCCTGCATCTTATCTCTATCATCTTGACAGCAGAAAGAGAATTGGCATAGAGCAGTTTCGTTCTGCAACTGAAAATCATAATTGTTGTTGCTCCCATGATGTGGGATTTGAAATAATCCGACAGGATAGTGAACATACTTACCCAATACTCTCTTCAATGCAGAATAATACCTAAACGGCAAGCTTCCATTGGTGAAGTCTTTCAAATAGGCATCACCAGTATATACCGCAGTCGCAGCATCTACGACATACTTACGCAGTGCTATAGTTGTATAGCAACTATCCACATCTCTAGCAGGCATAGATACCACTATCAAGGAATTACTGTTTATATTGAAACTTCTTGCATTCTTCTTTCCCATCAGTTGATAAATGCCCCTGATTATATCCGCATTCTGCTCCAGATCCATAGGCGACATTTCGTTGATATCCATCCCCAGCTGTCTTTTCACCTCGTCCTCGAATCTATCTACAAAGTTCTTGGAGTCGTTTAGGTTGAAAGGAATATAAATCCATTTCGGAGATAGGGAAATTCTGCTACCGCTTGAAATCCTGCCCCTTAGCTGTTCAAAAGAAACATCACCAGCATGGGGTCTATCATGATAGCGACCATATTCATCCTCGAAAGGATTCAGCTCCTCGACTTCCACAATCGTAGCCCCTGTGCTTCTCAATATCAACATGCACTGCTCATAATAAGCATACAAGAACGGATTGAGCATCACAAAATAGGATGGATAATGGAAAGGCATCACCACTTTGGTACTGCTATTGAGGAGATTTCTTCTCACCAGTTCCTTCAGTCCACTCACATGATCTCTGTCAAAATGAGAGATAAACAATAGATCTACAGACGGCTTTCTGTTAAAAGCCTTGTTGATTTCTCGCTCCAGCAACATGGCACCATTACGAGAACCACAATCATAAACCACGTTGTAGCACTCGTTTCCCTCACAGAGTTCTTCCGTAAAGAAGCCTCCATGACCTACAGGGTGTATCGTTCTGATTACTGTCATATTGCTATTCAGTCAATCCACAGTTTTCCCGATATACTTCCAGAACACTTTCATTTTCTCAGGAGTTTCCGTCAAAGCCAAGTTCTTGGTAATCACGAAATAGATGAAGCGGAACTTATATACCGTCCAATACAGCACCAAAGCCAGTGCCAACTTTCCAAACATTGAGAACAGCAGGAAATAGAAGTTGAGCCTTTCCAAACGATGGGATGCTGTTACATCCAAAACTGGCGAAGACACCACGACATCAAAGATGCGATAATTCGTATCTTTACCCGTCACCTCACAGGGCAGTGTCGCTACCACAAAGCCATCCTTGACGCTATCCCATCCACTCGCTATCAGTTCCAATGGCGCAAATACTTGCGCTATGGCGAATATATACACAAAGATACTCAGCAGAATCGGTATTTGCAGGTAATAGCTATTCAGCTTTCCCAATACCAGTACAAAGGTAAAAGTGGAGAACAGCCCGAGAGCCAGACTAACCTGGAGCATCGGTGCAAATGCCTCTTTCATCGTAGGGATGGATGCCGCACGGATAAACAACGCTAATATCGCAATGATACAAAGAGACAGGAATATTGCCCCCAACCTAAAGTCTGTCGAACTATAATCCGGCCGGTATTCCTTGGATATGGTCACATTGTTCAGTACCAGATAGATGTAAAACAGGATGATACAACCCACCATCTCCATGATGCACCTGAATACGAACATATTGTAAGCATAAGACGCAGAGCCTATCTTTCCTCCTGTCACACCCATGACAAGCATCACTCCATTATAGAATAACCATACCAACCACAGTGCCATCCATCCCTGATAGAAACGAGCCACGGAATGCCTGATGGCAGCAAACCGTTCCTCTATCGGAAAGTCCTCCTCGTCCGTAACATGATACTCCCTTTTGAAATAAGTCTCTATCAAGTCCTCCTTTTGCAGTAATCTCCTTACTATCTTGTCCTTATGACCCCAGATATAGAAGAAGACGATGCCCATGAAAAGAGTCTGGAAAGCATACAGCAAATTCGTAAACTCCTCCAATCCCCAGTTTGGGGACAGGAGCTTGAAGTCCTTGAAATATCCCAACACGGTAAACGATGTGGCTATTATCGGGCATAACACGGTTAGCACCAAAGCCCACGTCTCGTCTTGCCACCACTGCTTGTAGCTACTGCCATTCATATCTTTCATACGCCTTGTCAATCTAAATTATAAAATGTCTTCTCTTCCATATCCTCCAATTCCACGATATTGGACTGAAACTCAAACTTGTTGAATCCGTTGCTGTCATAGTTCTCCACACATCTGAACAGCTTGCTCACGTTCTTCACCTTGCCACAATACATCTTACTCGGAGTATTGGTGTAGCCGGCAAACTTCTCCACGAAGATTAGAGGATGCCCGTCTTTCTCGTCCTTATCCGTGATAATCACATTGTCAGCCAAGGCACGCAGCGTAGGAAGCATCGACCCGGCCCTGTCACACAATATATATAAGATGATGTCATGTTGACGGCAAAGTTCAGCCAATGCTGCCAGGAACAAGTCATCCTTCAATCTTGGGAAACAGAAATCCAATATCTGCAAGTCATCTATCACGATTCTTCTGATATGCTTTTGACTGTCGCCATCGTATGCCACCTCTATCTGCTTTTCCAGATAATACAGGAACTCTGCCGGTGTGATATTACCCATACAAAAGTTCATGAAGTGGATATAGTGATAGCAATTAAGGCATGCCTTGTTCTTCTCCTTGCTCTTCTCATTGTTTTTCTCCCAGTCCCCACATGATGGTCGGGCAGGGCAAACCAATCGTCTTCTCGTAACCGTCTCCTCCTTGTTCATCATGATGATGAGCGTGTGGTCTTTGGCACAAGCCGATCCGAAGATACCACCAAAGGTAAGGAAACGTTTGTAAGTATTAGCCCTGCCTACTACGGCAGTCACAAATCCTGCGTTTCCATACATATACTCATTCTCAATGAAGTCATCTTCCTCCTTCGATTTGTGGATAAGATGTCGCAATGGATTGATTGGTATAAACACCCTGTTCAGCAGGTCGATGGACATCTGCTCCATGTAATTCTTGGGATAGATGGCATAGAAAGGCTTGTGGCCCCCCGAGGCTAGTTCCGCCTCATAGTCCTCGTATGTCGTGGTAGGCGTATCGTTATAATACTTCTGCAATTTCATGTATTGCTGGTAAGTATCCGTCAAGGCATCGGCATGAGTATATACCAAGGCACGCTGCAGGTATCTACGCTCATGCAGATACGATTCCTTGCGAGGATAAACCTCGATGCCGAAGTCACGCTTTTTGTACTGGTGCTGTCCCTGATAGAACTCCTGACTGTCGCTCTTGATGACTTGAAGATACTTCAGGACAAATCTATGACTCAACTCCTTGGACAATTCGACTATCATATTCACTCGATTCTCAGGGACATCAGCGGTAGAGTCAACGCAAAGAATTGCTATTTTGGCAGATTGCAATCCATCAAGGATATTATTAACCACTTCTCTTGTGAGTTTCATTTGGTCAGAGACATCCACCGCTACCAAAGAGTGTTGAGGACTTATCCTTTTTGCAACATCTTCTGCTGTCGTATTGTTCTCCATCACGAATGGCAAGAAGTGCAACCCTGTATATTGATAGAACAAGTCATCCTTCGGTTTGCCATAAGCATCCTTGCTATACTCATTGACAGAGCCATACCTTCTTCGATACACTTGGTTGTATTGGTTGTCATCCGCAACCAAGTCAGCCTTCACATGTAGCGAGTTGGTCCGCCTGTTATAATAGATGATGCCATCTCCCATCATCGCATCCGTCTTGGTGGCAATGGCAGAATAAGGAATGTTGGCATTTCTAGAAATACCTTGGCACAATATCTGCGAACTATCGAACAATATATCCGTAAAGATATTCGAGCTGAGGTTGACAGAGGTATCTTTCGAAGCCTTCTTCCTCAATATCTCTTGCAGAGAGGAAGAAATGAAGAAGTCCAAGAACAAGTCATCCAACTTATGCGCTTGGTAATAGGTGGAATACATGATAGGCTCATTGTTCCAATCCTTACCGAATATCTGATACTGCGATTTGATATTCTCGATAGACTGGGCAATACTATAGAGCATCTGCATGGCAAGCATACACTTGTCATTGTCATCCTCGTTTCCTCGGATAACGATAACCAGAGGTGTTCTCTCTATAGACTGTTCTTTTATGTATAAAGGATTGAGGACATTTGCGTCAATTCCCCCATACAGCACTTTGTCAAGCCCACGTATGCCAGTTGGTAACTTTGGCAAACATTTTGGCATCTGCTGTTCACTTGCTTTTTCTTCCATTGTTGGTCGTTTTAAAAAGGTTAAAAGGGCTACCAGGCTCCATCACCACAAAGTAGTTCTTAATAAAAAGAGGAGAGGGAATCATTACCCATATCTTTGTTATTTCTTATTCTTCAGTCTCCAAAAGAAATGCCATGTCCTATAGATTGGCTCGCATAGAGCCTCGGCAGGAAAATACTTCACGAGTCTCATGTCTCTATACACCCTTTGGAGATTATGCCCCAACTGTGACTTCCCCAAGCGATTCCTTTTATCATGCTTTCCGAAGTTCCCGGCTTCCAGCACTTCATTCAGCACAAACTTACCATACTTCTCATTCGGAGGAACGATAAGCCGAGAGGCAGACATGCCGAACACCTCCTGCATGATATACATAATGGTCAATATCACCAGGAGTCCGGGAATAAGGATGCAGAATCTTAGGAAATCAAAGAATCTCTGATGTTGCTTCTCCACCCTACTCTTTCACCATGTTCCAGAGGAACAAAGTATTACCGATGATATATCTTCTCCACATACGCTTTGGCTCCTTCATCAGACGATAGAGCCATTCCAAACCATGCTCCTGCCACCAGATAGGGGCACGCTCTACGGTACCGGCGAAGAAGTCAAAGACGGCACCGATGGTACCTACGTGACAATGGATGTTCAACTCATTCCAATGAGAGTACGTCCACTTCTCCTGCTTTGGCGCCGTCATACCAATCCAAAGCAAATCTGGGTTGGCAGCATTGATGGCATCAATGATAGCCTTGTTGTCCTCATCCGAGAACTCAGGCTTATACGGAGGCGAATAAGTCACCACCTTCAGGTGAGGATAATCCACGGCAGCACGCTTCACAATCAGGTCGAGTACCTTCTGTGAACTACCCATAAACATCACCGTACCACCCTTCTTCTCCAGCTTATTCATTTCGAAGAAGAATAGGTCCCAACCAGCTATTCTTTCCTTCGGCTGGCTCTTCGCCTTAATCCACTTGCACGCCTTTACGATGCTCACCCCATCCGGAATCAGCACATCGCCATTTGTCAGGGCATCAGCAAAAAGCTGATCCTTCTTTGCGGTGTTAAAAGAATGAGCATTTACTGTGTTTATGAGCAATTTGCCCTCTGGTAATGAGGCCAATTCCGCCTTACTACCCAAAATTGTTAATGTTTTTAATTTAAACATATCTATATTTTCTTATTTGATTTCATTAGTAAATTCTACTTCAATAACATCTTCAGAGTATCTTCTTCTTCACTCATTGAAGCCAGCATTTTTTCTTTCTGTGTACTATCCGTAATGTTGTTTTCTATCATGCCCTTTAAAGAGGAAAACATATTGCTGATTTTATCTTGTAGCTTCTGTCGTTCAAGAGTAATTTCTTCACCTATTGATGCCAACAGACTATCTAAGAATCTTATAACCTTAATCAAAAGTTCAATCAAATCAATCACTTTATAAAATTCCATAAGAGGATCGAAAGTATTCAGTATAGACAAAATACCCTTTACATCACCTGGTCTTTTCTTAGAGAATTTCAGATGAACCAGCTTTGCCCTGACCATTCTAACATTTTGGTCCTGTACACTCTCCTTCAAACAAGATTCCAACTTGTCTGCCATATTATGGAGTGGAACATCTGATTCGGGAATAAGCTGTTTCATTTCATACCATAGCGATTCACGAGCTTCTTTCTCTGTATATCCAACTATCTGAGTTAAGACCGAAGTCTTTACTATCAAGAAATATCGCATATTCAAGGCAGCTTCAAACTCTGTATCAGAAGACAAATAGGAATCCGTGATAGAAAGGAGATCCAACATAGAGTACATCACTAATGAATAAAGATTATTCAACTGATAGAACCTATCCAGTTGACCATTAGAAGATTTCTCACCTTTTTTAATACCCAAGAATTCATAACCTTTCTGGATTTTCTCAAATAATGCAATACTATCCAGAAACCTTTTACCATACTCGTTTAGATATTTTTTAGTAGAAGCCTTAAACTTCTTCCCTTCAAGTAAAGCCTGGATTGCATGCATATGCCTTCCATCATTACCCAGCAGACCAGTTTCATCAAGATTGACATCACTAAGACCCTGATTATTTCCAATAAGGCTCTGCAGGTATCCTATTGTGCAGATAGCATGCAGAATATTCATTATCAGCAAATAACTAGACAATAAGGAGGCATAAGGCTCTTCATCTGTAATAGCCATCGTTTCCCTGATAAGTTTTTCTGCCGATTTGTCATAATGTAGAGCGATATCCCTCATAACCTTGCCATCCCAATCTGCCCTAAACTTTTCGAGCAAATCCTGAAGAACAGAAAGAGAGTCTGAGATTTCAGGAGTCACCATGCCGGAGTCGTTCAAGATAGTTGTCAAATACCCGATCAGAGTTTTCTTCTCGCCCTCTTTAAAGGAGTAAATATACTTAATACCTTCAGAAATACCAGCAACAACGTTTTTCCAATGATATCGCTTGGCATGCACATTATCAGTCTTCAATGCAGCAAGGGCACTTATGCAGCCATTGATATAGACAAAGTCTATCCCCATAAGGCAAGCATTAAAAACATGAGTATTAAAGGCTTCTTCCTTCAATATCATCTTTTCTCTACTTATCGCAATCAAGACTTCTTTGCTTAATTTATCAACAGTGGCTTGCATAGATTCAACAACCCTCAGTATGTGAGCTTCTTTACCCATAATATTCTCAAAACTTATTAATTACAGATTATCATTCTAACTCAATATTTTATATATGAACCCATATAAAACCAAAGATCAAATTCAAAGCAAAGTATTGGGACATAGCTAACCATTATTAAACTTGTAATTGTAAGCCATCCGCATATAGGCCTCATTTTGTCTTTCTTTATTATAATCGGCTTCATATTGTTTCAAGCAATCACTAACCCATTTGTAAACTTGTTTGTGAAACCCTGCTTTAGCGCGAACCTTCAACAGACAATTTTTCATTGTTTTTATTAGAGGTAACATGCTTCCAGTCCAAGAGAATGTACACATATTTCCATATAATTCATTCAAGACCATTTTGTTTCCTCCATAATTATTCAAAAGCCAGATTACAAAAGGATGAAACTCCTCGTTTTCTTCGCCACTATCCGAAGACTTTAGAATAGGACATAGAGAGGCACAAACAATAGGTCCATACTGAGAATGCCTTTTACATACTTCTTTCATTTCCTCCTCATGATCAGAGAACAAGGTTCTTTCAGAAAAACCAAATCCAGAGCCTATAGCAAGACGGATTTGGTAAAAGAAGCCAGGACGATTATCCAAGTCAACAAGAGCCGCTATGAATTCATCCCAGATCACTGCTCTGAACTTTGTTAAAAGTATTGGGTAAATTTCCTCCACCCTTAAGATTGACGAATTAAATGAAAGATAAGCAATCAACTTACTATTAATTGTTTTTGCGAACTTATTGTCATTTGTTTTCTCTAAAACACGTTCAACTCGTCTTACATATTCGTAATTTGTACGATTGCTTTGCAAATCATAATTAATCAGAACTTCTTTATATATCGAAGACAACCTATCATCTTCATACAAAACATCCAAATACCAATATTGAGAAAGAAAATCAAAAACAGAATTTGATTCTTTAGAATGATACTTGATAATTGCTACAACTTTCAGCAAGTTTTCAACATCTGTCAATCTAATTACATTATAATAACTACTTATAGACTCATATTCCAATTTCTTAGTAGCAACATATTCCCATAAGAAATTCAAATTTGAAAAAGCGTCATCATCAATTACTGCGAGCAAAGCAATTCCTTGTTTAATGAAACCATTTTCATAGAGTTTTTTAGCCATCTCTTGCGCATTGTGTCTATCTGGCAAACATTTTATGAATCTCACCAACCAATTGCTATAAAAGTTCGAGTTCTGACGTATAATATACCCATATATATTCTCAAGAACTTGTGGAATGTCCTCATTAGGAATTCTCGCTGCAACGTTTTTTGTAAACTCCCAAGAGGTATATTCCTTATCATTGGCAACAAGTCCTATGATTTCATCACTCAAATATTTTTGCTGGGCAATAAACTTTTCAACAAATGGCAACACCACCAGTTCCTCTTTGTTAAGAATATCTACTGATGTTTCTTCATGGGTATAAATATCATGCACTGCATTTCTCATTTCCGTTACAATAGAACGAGGCTTAAGCTTGTCAATATAACTCAATAAAGTTCTGCTGTTTTGAGGAGTTAATACATCAAAGTTCTTAATTTCAATAAGAGCTTTTTGCATTTGTCCCCAATTGTAGTTGAGGCGAGGTGCTATTTCATCTATAAAACTAAATAACAAATCACTCCTATTTCCCCTAACAAACATCCGAGCATTAACACAAACTATTTCTGCGAAATGTTCAACAACATCTGGCTCCAAATCCATCCAACTAACAGAAAGATTAAATAAACTGTCCCAATATTCATTTATCTGTTTATAAGTTGGCATAAAATCTACCAAACTTTTAAATCCGAACCTTTCAGCTCCACCTATTCTTGATAAATTGTAAGTATCAAAAGCACCTTTAATCGCTCCCAACAAAAGGTCTTTATAGGTATTTTTTTGCTCATACAGTTCATTCAAGACAGCCATCCTTTCTTTCAAATCACATTCCGTTCCAGCTAAAGCAACATGAAATAACTGCAAGAATTGTCCTTTGGAGTTGTTTGCCCATTCCTCATTTTCAGCAAGAGCTAATCTTGCTAAAGTTAATGCCGCATAATGAAAGGAATCCTTGCAAAAGCATAACTTTTCTAAAGCATTAACAATATTCCTTCTTGCTTCACCCTTCAAATTACTTTTAAGATAATCAATAGGCTTTGAGTACAAGATACCATATAAACAACTGACAACTGCCTTTGGATTCACTGTTGACATAGCGAGGATGAGTCGTGAACCCAAATCAGAGCATATAACATCCTCATCGGCGAAAGGGCCTTCATGCAATTTTAATAACTCGCCATATAATTTTTTAGCATCAGCATTGTCTTGCATGAACTCTAACCTCCTTGCCCAACTATCTATAATTGGAAAATAGAATGATTTAGGGTGTGCCGCCAGTTCTTTGATAGTATCAATGAAACCCGAACCTTGTTCTTTAATCCATTCTCCCACAAGCCAAATAGCCAATGGTTGCGGACGCATATTTATATACGAAGCATCCTCCTCCAACAGATTGCGCTCTTTTAAATGTTTCACGACCTTATGGAATAGCACCTGTCTATTTATATTATCTACTATCGGAGTAAATTTATTATTTTCTATTAAATATTTTGCCGTCTCACTATTTCCACCTGCATAATCGAACGGTTGCAGCAAAGCAATAGTCCTCATTGCTATTCTTTGGTTATTTGCATTTTCCTCATGTAAATCCAAAAGATGCTCTATCAGAACAGAGTTGTTTATCACACCTATTTCACTGGTCTTATTATATGCTTGTGTCAAAAGCAAGGCCATAAATGGAATACCTCCAGAATGAACAATCAGTTTTTGTCTATTCTCTCCGCTAATCGGACGAGTCAGATTGTTATCAATAATTCTCTCCACAACATTTTCAAGATGTATGTCTTTCATGTTCAAGACTGAATATGAACCATAATCAACATCAACGGGATCATAATAAGCAGATACAAACCGAATATTGTTGCCATAACTATTAATTGCCTCAGCAAAGACTCCCTTAGGACTATTGTCCAGCACTACTGTACAACCAGGTCGTTTTTCTGAAAGTAATTGCAATGCAGATTTAAAATTTCCATGAGAAACCTGATCGCAATAGAATACATTTTCCATGTTTCCCTTATCCTCAAAAGCTTTTACTATATGCAAAGTCTTTCCTGTACCTGACAATCCCAAGAGTCTAACATGCCCACTATCATTATTTGCTATCAGTTCACGAAAACGAGCAAGTTCTTCCGAATCCTCATAATGTGCAACACCATGAAGATTATTTGTTAGTGAAAACTGAGATAGAAGAATTATAGGGGTAATTCTATGTAAGAATTGATTTTCTTCTATACGTTTTAATCTCTCTATCTCTGATTTTTCAAATTCCGGTTTTGACATGAAAACTAAAACTATGACAAAAGCAACCGTAAATACAACAGCCAAACCGATTTCGCTCCAAGTAAGAGTTGACGTAGATACTCCCAAACGCCATTCTCCTTTAGAATCAAAGAATACATCTATTATCCAAAAGCTAAACAAGCTCACCATTCCACTTCCATATACTCTAAAGGCATTAACATATTTATTTCCATGCCGAGCATTCCATATAAATTTTGCTAATTGAACAAAAGAATCCAATGTATATTGATATGTTTTATTTATCATCGTATTTCTATATAAGTTTTATTCAACAATAACATTTATCACTCCATCAATACAGTCTGTATGCATAGAGTCTATAATATGATATTTAATCTGGAATTTGCATCATTGATTTTCCACATAATACATTCTTTCACAATATCAGCCAAATCTGCACTTCTAAAGTTACATTGCATTATCAGTCCTTCACCATACCCTTTATTCATTAAAGGTATAGAAATTCCTGTATAATTATTCTCAGAAAGCATTGTGCCTAAATGAACAAATTGAGAACGATTTTTATAAAAATCAGCTATCATTTTCCTCATTGCCTTGCTTTGCGATACTTCATAAACCAAGTTTTCCACTCGTTTAGCTATAGAATACCTTAGTTGACCACAACATTCACATTTAGACGGTTCAATATCTTTTAAGGTAACAACCTCCAGTGCTGACATATAGCAAAGAATTGCTTGCTCATTATAGGTTTCCAATGGTGAAATCGACATTTGCGATAACTCATCATATTTCAAGCCTTGTCCAAACAAGAACACGGCCTTATCTATATCAGATAAATGATCTTCATAAGAATAGGGGTTTGAAATAAAATCATCTAAATACTTTTGAATATTAGCAGTAATTTTCAATCTATATTTCATTGGGCTTTCTAACTGCTGACGAACAGTATCAGAATATACTTGGAAAGCACACCCTTCAATAGATATGTATTTCAACTGGTCGAATGACAGCCAAGCACAAATATTTTTCAACAATGATGAAGATTGAGTCTTAGCATCAACCAAATCATATCCATAAACTTTTAGCATCAACTTATTGACATCTAGTGAAAAATAGTTAGCATCTGACTTTTCAAAGCAAATAGCATTATCCAATGGCAAAGTGAAACTAAATAATTCTAATTTATCGATGTTTTTGCAAGCATTAGTGATACATTCTTTTAATCTTCTATTTAATTGTGCGTCAGATACCGAATCATCAACAGAAATTCTAATAGCCGATAGACAACCTCTAATTTTGTAACTTAAAGAAATTTCAAGTGGATGTCCCAAGCCTATGTCACAGTATCCAAGATAAATTTTGTTTTCAATACGTAGCGGCAAAAGATTCCATGCCGCTTTACCAAACTCCTTACGCAATGCAGCCCAAAAGCATCTCAGAAAATCATTTGATTCTTTATTGCTGTTATATCCCAAAGAAAAATCTATAGTCATAATATAAAGAAATATAATCAGTCGTTATAAGACACCACCCTCTTTCAGTTGCTTGATGGTGTCTTGTTTCAACTTGGTTAAAGTTTTTTTGTGAACATCCTTCTCTTCCAAGGATAAATGACCAGACATATAAGCCAACACATCCTCTTTGGTTGCAGGAATTCCCAAGCATGCAGCATTCACTTCAACCATTGACGGATTCATTTTATAGGCATCAGCATACAGAGCGGATACTTCATCTTTATACCCAGCATACAAGTTATTGATGTGGAACATTTCTTCATGTGCCTGGCTCTCCTTGGTTACATTTGCCTCTTTTCCTCTGAACTGTATTTCCTCACATCGTGGATAAGGACCATCCAAACTTTCGATTTTTGGCACGAAACGAAAAGGACTCAACTCCTTATGTTGTTCACTATTCACATAAAGACCGAAATCACAGTCTTGTGTTTTTTTATGGTCATTACATACATCACACGATGGCTGCAAGTTATAAAAGCATGTACCAAGAAATGGGTATAAGCTTTGAGGCAGGTAATGATCCATCTGATAAAACACCTCTCCATTATTCGACATCGTAGGAATTGCATTACAATATACACATGTTTTCAATCCCATCTGTTGTTGAATCCCTCCCAGTATTACCCTGGCTTTGGCATATTGAAGGCATTCGATGATTCGCTCATAAAGTTTTCCTTTTAAAGCTTTCTTCTTCGTCTGCCGATATGCCACTTCTGTCGTCAACATATTAGGCTCACGTTTCAGCACCTCTTTATACTTATCTATATATTGTTTCCACTCTATAGGCTCCAATGTCAAGACCTTAGGGTAGTCAGCTATCAACAAATCGATGTAATCCGTTATTGCACTTTTATCATTCCAATCATTGTTATCAGCAACGAATGTCCCAAGTTCCGCCAGTTTTTCCTCCACGTCATTACAAGTAGCCATAACTTGTTGACTATAAACAAGAGCAAAGCTTCTTACCGCATCATCTATCTCAACCTTTACCATTTCTCTTCCTCCTATCCTCATATAGTTGTTGCAGCTGCATTTTTAAGAAAGGATCGCCTATCAATTCCATCAGCAAATGATATTCCGCTTCACTATCATCCAGGAAATAACCGCCAGGAAACAAACGCTCTATTATGTGCTTAATTTTCTTTCTGGCAAATTCCCCCACAAAACCCTGTTTGAGGAAGAAACTCTGATAGAGAATGTCGCAGATATTAGCAGCGAAAGGATTCTTGATGCCTTCAGGCATTACCATCTTCCCATCCTCCAGATAAAGGATATTACTCTGAGGAATATCAGACAGTATGAATGGTGAGTGCGTAGCTATCAGGATATTGAAGGATGCATTTCTGTTCATGAACAATCGCTTGATATAGCCCAGAAGTTCATAGACAAATCGTCTTTGGAACTCAGGGTGAAAACAAATCTCCACCTCATCAAGTATCAGGTTGATGTTTCTATATCTTACCCGATGCGATTCCTGTATGCTCAATAGGTTCAATACATGATAGATATATGTGCTGAAAGTATAGAGGTATTGCCTCTCACCAGCACTCATCTGCTCAATTGGAATAGGAGTATCATTCACTTTTCCACCATTTTCAAACCTATCCATCAAGATTTCTATTTGGAAGAATGAAGGAGGCAAATATTCCTGGATATCTCTCATACTCCTCTGTTCTTTTCCCCCAGTAACACACTTTAAATATTCTCGGTGAGAAATTTTACGGGTCAAGAATGTCTGAGAATCGATAGTCCCCATCTTCAATGCATTTAAGAAATGTATGGTCTGTCTTATCTTAAGTGAAATATGCGACTTGTCCCTCCTGATGGTCTTCACCAGCCTGTAGATCAAATCCATCATATCAGGTTCTACTCCTTGGATAAACTTATCTAGCTCTCCCAAGCCAGAAAACTCCTCATAGGCAGGATAGCTATTGGCTATCGCAAAGGTCTTATAGATAAGATACATGGCGGCTATTTTTTGCAGGGTATCTTCGAAATTCAAGCCATCCATTACTCCATAACATTCTAATATCGCTGTACCGATGTCGTTATGTTCAAGTTGCGAGAACTTATAGTTATCATACACCTTAAATTCTATCCGATATTTCTCCACGTACTTTTTTTCAAGAGAACTTGAATCAAACGTATAGAGAATATCATCCAGAGCATAATCCTCCATGAAAGGCCTATCATGTACCTATGCATATATCAAGATGGCAGACAGTCTGTAAAGAGTAAGGTGATGCTCCTTTTTCAAGTCAAAGACCCCATTGTCACGATAAGGATTCAATACGATAGGAGTCATATATCCATCATTCTTATGAAACAAGCTATCCATCCAAACATAACCTTCTGCCAGAATTTCAGCCATAGCATCATTCAGAACATCTTTCAGAAGCAAGCAGCGTTCCCTTTTATAATCATTGGCGTTAAAAGCCTGCAAGCTATAATTGGTAACTATCGTATAGAAGAAGTTTTCCTTAGCCCATTTCACGAAATCAGCCATGAATACCTTCTCTGAGCTTACCATCCCGTCCTTGACAGCAGTCAAGGTAACAGAAGACTCATTGCCCATTTGGAATTCAACCTTATCTCCCAGACAAGAGATTTTAGCAAGCTGTCCGTTAACCACATAATAGAGTTCGGCATACAAGTCCTTGACATAATAGAGGTCATCTGCCGTTTTACGACGTTTTCCTCTATTCAGCAAGCAACTCAGGTTGTTGATTACTCTATAGATGATTTCGAACAAGGAAGACTTACCGCTACCATTCACCCCCACGATAGCCTCCACATTGATGCGACTGCCATAGAATCCTAGCAATGGATTCTCCTCTCTGAGCTCAACCTTGTTGCGATTAATCTCGCAACGCCCATTGAGTTTATAGAACTCATCACGCAGCCCCTTTTTCAAATTAGGAGAACAATTGGGGAGAATATGAATCACAGAAAGCGAGAATTCCTTAGGTGTTGCTTTTCCTTTTGATTCCATAAGATGTCCATATAGTTAAATTCCATACTCTCTATGTTAAACAACTAACACAACGTCCACACTATATATCAGAAAGTTAGCCATATAAGCTTTTTTGAATATAGTTTTCATTTCTTATTTGCAATTAAGTAACAACTTAGGATGTTTTTATTACCTCAGCATCCGTATCCGCATAACAGAACAGAAACTATGCTTATTTACCTTGTAAGAATACCAAAATCAATCACAAAAGACCACAATAAGCAAAGTTATTCTGTTATTAAAGTTACATGACTAATATTTAGTTCTTTAGGAATATTATGCTATTCTACTGTTTTTTGCAATAACATAAAAGTATTTCAGCCAATCTTTCTTCAAACTTACCTACAGTAAATTGATTTTTGAACTTCTTATATCCCAATTTACCCATTCTCATTCTTTCCTCTGGATGAATAAGAAGATATTCTATCTTAACAGCAAGAATATTGGCATTTCGCTTACTTACTATAAATCCAGTTTCACCTTCATCGACAATATCAGAAATACCACCTTCGTCAGTTGCTATACAAGGAAGAGCATGCTCCATAGCTTCAAGCAAGACTAACCCAAAAGCCTCATTCAATGTTGGGAAAATGAAAATATCAGCATTCTTAAGAATGCTTCTTTTTCCTCTTTATACTTTTTCCCATGGAAATAAGCTAGAGTCAATCTTGCCCCCCACATTCATATTGCAAACTATCAGCGAATCGATTTTCAAATGAGTTTAGAGTGAAACTTTCTTTGAACTTCTTATACCCCATTTCTCCCATTCTCTTTCTCAATTCACTATCATCAAGAAGCTTAGATATACTTTCTACAAATGCATCTGTATTGCCAGGTTCACATATTAAACCATTTACTCTGTCTTGAACTTCAGCTGTAACACCACCTACATCAGAAGCTACGATTGGAAGTTTAAACTCCATAGCTTCCAAAATTACTAAAGGAAAGGCTTCATTCAGAGACGGAAAAACGAAAATATCAGATTTGCGATATTCCTCGTTTTTCTCTGCCCCATATTTCTTGCCTAGATAAACAGCCATATCATTCAAACCTCTTTTCTCTACCTCTTCAACAAAACGAGTAGCATCAATCTCTGCAGTTTCACCTCCAACAAAGTTACAAATAAAAGAATATCCCCTTTCCTTCAAGATCTTTAACGCATCAAGAAGTACTAATACTCCCTTATCAACTAGTAAATTAGATAAAAACAACAACTGAGGAATGACGTTATTTCGCTCAGAAGTTGGCTCTACATCTAAAGATTCAGGAATACCATTAGGACAAATAAATACATTTTCTCTCTTAACATACTTCTCAACATCCTGATATAATGCATCAGCCAATAGAATGACCTTAATATTCTTGAAGAATATGCGATATAGCTTATCATCAAGCCATTTGTCTTGACAAGTAGCCACACCCTTATTATGGTAATGCACTATCACCTTATATCCCAGGAGTTTGATAAGTTCTACAACCACAAAGTCTTTGTAAAAAGCTCCACCATGAGAGTTGGGAGTTACATATACCATTTGCGGATGAATACCAACAAGTCTTTTCACTATTTTAGTAAGCAGACAAGCGAATTTCCACAACTTCTTAATACCACCCTTACCTATATCTTGAAGGCTTTTGGCAGTAGTCAAATTTATATAATGACATTCAAATTTATCATTGATTAACTTACTGTTATGGATGTACTTCCCCATCATAGCAGCACCATGTACTGGTGGAGGCATGTGCATAATAAACAATATTTTCGACTTCATATTCATACAAATAATATCAAGTGTATCCACTTATAAACAATCATTTTATTATATACATTATTCTACTCCATATTCTCATCGGAATTGAATGATACCACAATGCTTGCTTGAATATTGACGGACAGAGCTTCACAACCGAAGGAAGATGAAAGCTTTTATGTTCTTTTGTCTCATTTAACTCAAACTTGAATCTACTGTATCGCTTGCAATTAGTTCCATCGCCACCAAAGCCTTCATTATCAACAAGGCTCTTATTTGGTATAACGCTTAATCTGTTCTGTACAAATTGAGCATAACAAAAACGAATTGCCCAAGAATGGTTCTTGCCTAGCTTACAATCTCTGAGCATCTTAAAGACATCAGAACCTTGACTCTTAACAAAAGCTTTACGATTAGCAACAACAGAATCCCAATCATTCAGCTTCCAATCCACTAAATTCCATCTATCTTTCCATGTTGCCCATCCCCAGGAAGATGAACGAGTGAAGAAATAAGCATCGTATGGATAATCAGCTGGAGTTTTGACCTTGCAACTATGACCGCAGACAGACATCACCTCTTGATTTTTCTCATAATAATCTAATCCTTGATTCATAAAGTTCAGGAAATTAGGCATCAAGACCAAGTCATCTTCCAGAACAATGACCTTACCATATTGGTTAATTACTTGACTTACCCCTCCAATAATAGAGTCGGCAAGTCCTTTATTTTTCTCGGAAAAAGTATAGTGGAGAGTTTTAAAGCCTTTAATTGACCTTACATACTCTCTCACTTCTTCTACTTTTTCCTTTTCTCCTGCTTTTCCTTCCCGTGGTCCATCCACAAAGACGAAAAGATCAGAGAACTTCGCCTCCTCATTATTCAGAAGCGAAGCTATCGTATTCTTTAGGGCATCAGGACGATTGAATCCAAACACCACTATTGGTGCATAAGCCATATCACAAATTATAGATTAAATACATTTCCAAAACAGACTAATCTCTGCGGAAGATATCTCTAGTATAAACCTTATCCTTTACATCATCCAGACAAGCATCGTAGCGGTTGGCGATGATGGCATGGCTCTGTGCCTTGAAGGCTTCGAGGTTGTTCTCTACTCTACTACCGAAGAAGGTGCTACCCTCTTCCAAGGTTGGCTCGTAGATGACTACCTCAGCACCCTTTGCCTTGATACGCTTCATGATGCCCTGGATGGCTGACTGGCGGAAGTTATCGCTGTTTGACTTCATGGTCAGGCGATAGACACCAATCACGCAGTTATGCTCCTTGCTGGCATCATAGCTATTGGCATCGGCATAGCTGTAATAGCCTGCCTTCTGGAGTACGGCATCAGCGATATAGTCCTTACGGGTTCGGTTGCTCTCTACGATTGCCTCTATCAGGTTCTCTGGAACATCGGCATAGTTAGCCAGGAGCTGCTTGGTATCCTTTGGCAAACAATAACCACCATAGCCGAAGCTTGGGTTGTTGTAATGGGTGCCGATTCGTGGGTCAAGACCTACACCTTCTATGATTGCCTTGGTATCGAGGCCCTTTACCTCTGCGTATGTATCCAACTCATTGAAGTAGCTTACTCGGAGTGCCAGATAGGTATTGGCGAAGAGCTTGACAGCTTCTGCTTCCTTCATACCCATAAAGAGGGTATCGATGTTCTCCTTGATGGCACCTTCCTGCAAGAGTGCTGCAAAAGTCTTGGCTGCTTCTTTCAACATCTCGACATTGGTTACTGACTTGATTGCCTCATTCTCTTCTGCAAACTCAGGACGATCGATAACCTTTGGATAGCCTACGATAATACGGCTTGGGTAAAGGTTGTCGTAGAGAGCCTTACTCTCACGAAGGAACTCCGGTGAAAAAAGCAGGTTGAACTTCTTCACTCCCTTCTTAGCATACTTCAAGTAGAGGTTACGGGTATAACCTACAGGGATGGTACTCTTGATGACCATCACTGCATCTGGATTTACTTCCAATACCAGGTCGATTACTTCTTCTACGTGGGTTGTATCGAAGTAGTTCTTCACCGGGTCATAGTTGGTTGGTGCAGCAATCACTACGAAGTCTGCATCAGCATAAGCTGACTTGCCATCGAGAGTTGCAGTCAACTTCAAAGGCTTTTCAGCCAAATACTTCTCAATATAATCGTCCTGGATTGGAGAAATCTTATTGTTGAGTTTCTCCACCTTCTCTGGGATTACATCTACTGCTGTTACATGATGGTGCTGAGATAACAGAGTTGCTATACTCAGACCTACGTAGCCTGTTCCGGCTACTGCTACTTTAATATCTTTAAAATCATTCATAATGATATTGTGTTTATTTTCTATTATTCCAAAGTTTAGGACACAAGCATCTCACATAGATTGTTACATAATGTAAACAAGCCGTAACAAGACCTACATGTCTTTTTTCCAAATGGAAAGTCTCCTTTGGAGGCATACCATTCGGTCTCTTCAGCATTTTCCATCTTTGAGCAAAAGGCACGTCTGGATTACACCACTTGTCAAGTGTAGGATGTGCATCACATTCGCCCAAGACTTCGCCAGCTTGATAAATATCAACACCTACCTTTTTGGCTCTCAAGCCATAATCGAAATCACCCTTACTATGAGTAAAGTATGGATCCAGATTGCCAAGTGCCTGGTAAACAGCTTGAGGTATTAACACGATGTTGCCATTAAAGTGATTTACTTTTACCAATCTACCATTAGGGGTTGGAATCTTACCATCTTTTAATCTACCACCATAAGTTATTTCAGAATGGTCTGTAGATTCAGTAGCGCCAACAATAATTGCCTTTTCTTTTGTTTCAAGAGCCGCCTCAATGAGCACTTTCAACATATTATCATAAACAAAAGTATCATCGTTGAGCCATAGATAGAAGTCATAGTCCTTAGCCTTTGCTGCTGTGTCCCATGCAGTCCACATACCACGATTCCAGAACAAATCGCCTTTAGTATGTATAATTTTGACTTGTGGGAATTGCTCCGCTACTTCCTCAGGAGTACCATCAGTACATCCGTCATTAGTAAGATACACATCCACCTGATAACCATCCAATGGCAACAAATTATATAGTCTTTCCAAGCTTTGTAATGTTTTATCCTTGCGATTAAACACTGTAAGGAGCACTGCTATTGTTTTCATAAATTCAAATATTTCTTATAAACTTTGCAGGATTACCCGCCCATATTTGATTAGCAGGAACTGTTTTCGTGACAACAGAACCAGCTCCTATCACGCTATTCTCTCCAATTGTTACGCCCTTCAAAATGATAGACTTAGCTCCGATAAAAACATCATTGCCTATAACAACCGGCATTTCTGCTCTATTCTTCAAATCTTCACTACTTCTACGCATAATCGGATCAAGAGAATGAAAGTCCGTATCATAAATGCAGACCCCACCACCTATCTTCACATTGTCACCTATTGTGATGCTCTTATGACATACTAATGCAGCCTGAGACATACCAACGTTGTCACCAATAGTCAACACAGCACCTCTATCCACGAAGAATGTACAACGTTCATAACATCCTATAGGATTACCCTTAATACTATTATTCATAGCAAAATTTTCGCCTATGGAAAATTTACCACCACGAGCAACCATAATATAAGGTACTCCTTTAGTGTGAAAAGAATGATGATCTACATTATTACCAATCAGCAACCATTCGGACAACATCAAATCTACAGTACATGTTACTGCAGATATAATTTTCAACACAATTTTATAACACAAACTTGCAAAAGTCATAACACAATATAAGTTATTAAAATGTATCATATAATTTTCCTGATTTAAAAACTACTTATATCATTTTTTACTATCAAATATCTTTTCTATATCTTACCCCGAAACACTGTGGCTACAGTTTTTGCATTAAAACTCAGAATTCAATAAAGTGTATTCTAAATTAGCAAGATAATCTTCTTTAATTAAATCTATAAACAGACAGGTTGCAAAAATCACAGGAACATATATCAAGGTATTATCTGTAAAAAACAAAACATTTTGAACAAAAATAAAACCCCAAGCAAAATACCATTTTTTTTGGTATAATATCACAAAAAACAACACAAAAACAACAAGACCATTTTCTATAAAAATCTTCAACACATCATTGTGCAAACGTGCCCCTTCCAAAAGTGGTAAAACATTACCATTGCCAATACCCCATATAAAATTAGCTCCTTCTAAAATATTAGAGCGATTAATAGCTGTATTATAAAGTTCATATCTTCCCATTGTAAACTGATTTATTGGCATTCCAGTGATATCATCAATAAAATTAGAAAAAAAATCAGATATTATCAAAAAAGTTACCAACAGATAAGCTATATTCATACTTATTAGTATTAAACTTAGAATTTGAATCTTTCTACGGCTAATTCCTCTTAACAGGAAACAGACATAAATAATACCTACCAATGTGGCAAGAAAAGCTATACGCTTACCAGAAACAAGACCAAAAGCTAGATCTATCAACACCCAAACTTTATTTTTTTTAATAGCCCAATAAATGGAAAAAAACGGATATATAAAAGATAACATAGAAGATTCATATCCTATATCTGAATGCAAATAGTTTTCTGCTGTTAAATTCAAAGAACCAGTCTTAAATATTCCATAACATGTCGCCATCAACATAATTACATTGATGGCTTTAACATTACAAGATAAAGGTTTGGCATTCAAAAAACAAGAAATTCCTAACAAGATCAACCCACTATCACGCATCGTATCAACATCAATTAGTAAAACCCATGGAATACTAAAAACCACAAGTAAAAACATAGATTGCATATATGGTTGCCAACAATTATGCAAAGTTAAACTTGGAATTCTAATGAAAAAAAGAAGCAAAACCAAAAAATACGAGATATATGGAATATCTATTCCTAGCTCACCCGCACTAAAAATTAAAGCAACCAGTAAAGTTTCTATATAATTCATCTTGACTAAAATTAAAGAACATCATCATCAAGCGTCTACAAATATCATAATAAATATAAAAGTTCCGCCCCCAATTATTATGAGGACTTTATTATCATACGACTTAAATGACAACGTCACTACGTTATATATTAATAGCTATAAAAAAAAATAAATTCTTGTATTACTTTCCAACAAGATTTATACCTTTTACAATACGATTCATAATAGTAGTCTTCATTTAAACATATTATAAGATGTCATCGGATCTAAATTCCACCAACGAGACTCTTTAAATTTTCGGATATGTTCGATAGAATTTCTATATCTAATAATTCTAGCTGGAACACCAGCAACTATTGCATAATCAGGTACATCATGAGTAACTACAGATCCGGCAGCAATAACAGCACCATCTCCAATAACTACCCCATCCAGTATTGTCACCCTAGCTCCTATCCAAACATCATTTCCTATTTTAATAGGCTTATATTCTATAAAATCAGAATCTCGCTCTATTATCTTTATTCCTAAATCATTCTTAACTCGATAAAAAAGTGGAGACGTTGAAAACATATCTAATGGATGAGCACCTAAACCACAATTTAGTTCATGTGATATAGAACAAAAATTACCAATGGTCGTATTTTGTATTAGGGAATTGCCACTTATATAAGTATAATCTCCTATCTTTGAATGGTTAATTATGCAATTCTCATGAACTTTAGTATTCTTTCCGAGAATTGTATCTTGAGATAAACAAACACCATCTAATATTATCGATTGCGAAAAACGATGTCTATTCTCTGCATCTCTACCATACCTATTTAAATTATACAAAAAACATTTAAATATACCAGCAAATCCATACAAGCATCTTTTAAAAAATCTTTTACTATTCATATTTTACCAATAACAAGCTCCTTCTATTTGTTTTGCAATTTTGGGGGTATCCTCGATTGAAGGTTTTACCCAAAACTCGTTTATTAAACTACAATAACTACCATAAGGTATACCCCATTCTTTCACCCCATAGTTGGGATTTTCCCAACGATTTCCCTTAATACCAAATAATAATTGCAAAGCTCCTCCTAAATGTATAGCCTGCTTACCCATGCTTTTAACATAAGCTGCTAATGGAAAGCCATAAGCTCCACAACCAATAAGACAGACATCAAAATCTTCCCGTTCAACTTCTTTTTTCATATAATCTAAAGCTTCAAACCATGTTTCAAAATTAGATTCTCCACCTAAACTTTGCACAGCTTTAACTACTCGAAAAGAAGAAAAAGTTGGTAACACCTTCGGATCTTCAAATATTTTATCTCTATAATTGTCATACTGGTTCTTTATCGATTCAGCAAAAGGATGTACAACTACCACTCTTTTACCTTCTAGATAACTAGTCCATGGCTGTTTACTCCAGAAAGGCTCTAAATTTCTCAAGAAAACATCTTGATATCCTAAGTTAAAGGTCTTTTTAAGAACTTTCTCATCCGGCAGCCACGATCCAAGAATATCCAGCTGCTTACTATCCTCAATCATCATATCTCCGAACTTCATTAAGTTTTCTTCCGTTGATGGGAAGAAGCCACTCCATCGTGTCATTTGATCTTTTACATTATCTTCCCACCACCATGCAGATTGCTTACCTTGAATATATTTCCATACTGAATGATGTTTTGCAGTAACTCCAAGATAATTAGTAATGGCAAGCATCTCAGTACTGCCATATCTTGCAATCATACAAGGTTTACCTGATGCCAACAGATTATATATCAACTCCGAAGCTTTATCTGGATCTGTTATACCTCGGTCATACGTTGAAGATTTCGAGCCAAACAACTTACCATAAATCTTACGTAAAGCTTTTAATGTTATTATCTCTATTTTTTTCATATTTTGCAGTAAATTTTACAGTTTAAATCAGCTTCCTTACAAGTTGAAATGAAACCATTGAGAATCCATGCCAACTGAACAACACTATTTTTCTGTTGAAAAGAAATATGATTCTTGATGTTATCAAAAGCCGTAGCCAATCTATTTTTAGAAAGAAAATTAACAGTGAGACATACCTCACGTTTTTTATTTGGGTTACTCATCAACTTTAGATATTTTCCCTCTATATCATCAACATTTCCTCTCCTACATTTTTGTATTCCTGTATTCTTCCACGTACCTCTCATACTATCAATCTTAGAACGCAAGGCATCCATATTAGGATTCATATTTCCAATATTCTTTATCGCCTGGCCTATAACATCTTGAAAATTAGAAGCAGACAAGCCTGCCTTGTCTTTACATTTCGAATGGATAAATGAAATGGCATCATTTGAGATTGCAATGTGATCAGCCCATTCATTACCCATATCGTCACACAAAAGTATATCAGCAGTATCATATAATTCGTTCTCTACCACATGAAAAAGGCTATTTGGAGTGAATTCTGTACTTTGTTCATTATACCCATCGCCTTTCTCACTTGTCACATTCCTAATTGCTTCTATAGGTTCTAACACTGCCAATATTGAATCAAAATCCTTTTCTATCTCAGAGTTTCTATATAATTTTCCAGAAGCATAAACGTATGAAAAATCAGAGAAACATACAATAAAGCAATGAAGAGTATTAATCAGTGATTTGACACTTAAATATCTACCCACATTATCTTTATAATAAAGTGAATCTAAAGGTTTCTTTACTGTAATATTCAATCCATTGGCAAGCTTGGCAACCCCTATGCTCTTATACATAAATTGGGTATCAGTACTTCTTGTCAGTTCTAAGCTTTCACTTCCCTCTCTGAAGATACGCCAAAAGCTATCTGTAAATTCAATATAAGAATCCTTGTCAACCTTTCTATAAATAGACTTGTCATCAAGTTTATCGCTTATATAATTTTGCAGATCAAATATATTAATCAGCAATGATGTTGGTTGCAAGTCTGCACCTACCTCTTTCCAACTAAAAGGCATAGCAAAGCGGGTAAGGAAATTCTCTGCTTCTACATAATTTTCAAGCTTGCTTACTAAGAAATTCATCCATTCCAGCAATAAGGTTAACCCTTTCTTGTTTCCGAACTTAGCAATACGGGAAGTACCAATATTGACAGAACAAGTGCCATCATTGTCATTGACAAATCTGATTGTTGTTACTATATTCTGGTTCGTTCCAAACATTGGCATTGATATCTGCAAGTTATTTGCTTCATACGACTTTGTACGCATCGCATTTTTACTTGTATTCATATTTGCCAGTTTTATCTGTTGGAAATCAGTAGAATCTTCCACCAATACACTTGCTATTACTTTTGCACTAATAGGCTTAAGACTATTTATAAACTTGGAAAGGTGTGAAATATTCTTCTTTACTATCACCACATAATCTCTTATCTCCACGATTAAGAGGTAAGAGATTTTCATTTCCTTTATATTATCCGGACAATTATCTTCATCAAAATCAAACATTGACGGTACAGATACCTGACGGAAAACAAGCAAAGAACAAAGAGCCTGACAATTATCATCTCCAGCTTCTATCGTTTCAGGTTGGCGAATGATTTTAGTCAAGGGATTAAAGCGCCCACCTTCCACGACATCACTAAAAACATCTTTGATGTACGTTTTCGTGATAGCTTTAGCCCCCAATTTAAAGAAATAAGCACCCTCATTAAGAAGGAGGTGATGATACAAATCTAGTCGTGCCATAACAATCAGTATTTAACATCAAATCTTAATCCATTCCTCAGGATAAAAATCATCCTTAGGTTCTCTTTTCGGGCAAACAACTATCTTCTCATTGTTTTCATTAGCCCATGCTCCCCACCAACTATAAGAACTATTTGCAGTAATGTTATGAAGGCAACTTTTCATTAACAAGAAATCTTCTATGGTTGCATTGCGAGCTTCATATTTTACAAAGTTTATGTTAGCATTTTTAATACCATCAAATAATCCCTTAGCATACTCTATATCATCCGAAAAAACATAGAACTCCGGAGCGTTCACTTTTTCACTCATCAAACGAATAGCAGCCTTATAATAAACATCACTTAAACATATTCCTAAAGCAACATAGTCACCACGACGAACATGAACAGAGATACTATTGGAGTTTTGTATCTTTGATAACCACTCCTTAAATGACGCTGTTGGCTTATAGCTAGGAGATAACATTTTCAGGATCTCATTCCTATAATCTTTAAAATATTTCTCGCATTGCCAATATCCTCTCAAACGGTAAGAACCTATTGTTTGTAACAACGCTCCATCATAATGCCAAGCTTGTCTTTCTCGATACTGCTTAAACCGAAAAGCCATACAAGCATGTATCGCTTTACGAAAAACAACTTTCAAGAAATAAGGCAAGCTTTTATTTATAGAGTACATTTTATCATACTCCACTCGAAGACCACCTAACTCATATTCTCTCAAATTTGAAGTGGCCAAATAAGTGGTGTCTAAAGCCAGCTTCTCCTTATGACGTCGAGCCATAGCATATCCACAAGCATACATAAAGAGCTGATTGCCAAAACCATCAGTAATTGTAGAAACTATCATAGTTATTTTTCTTTTATTAATTAAATGTTAAATTTTGATATCAAAAGACATTTTTACACATATCAAACTACTTTATGATACAATTTCTGTATAACACTTATTACCAACTGTCTTTCCTTAGAAGACAACAACCAACAGGCACCTATCATTAAGGCAAGCGACATCACTGCCATATTCACTAGCAACCTGATCATACCTTGAGACAAAGTCAAAGATATAGCAAAGCCTATCGCTAAAACAATAATGCTCACAATAAAACATGGTATTGGAATAGCCTTAAAGTATTGCCAGATATTAAGATTGCAGAACTTCTTACAATAGTATATGATTGAAGCAGCACTTAACACAACCATACAGAATATAACTATCGGATAATACCACCATGGCGAAGCACCAACCCAGAAGGCTATTGACAACAGAAGCAGAGGCAACAAATTCAATACAAATGAAAAAAGATTGGTTTGTTTTATTTTTCCAGTAGCATTCAAGCTTGTTCCCAATGTCAAATAAGTTTGTTCCATTAGTGTTCTTACTATCTGGAAGCGAACAAAAGCAATGGTCCAATCAGGATATTCTTTTAACCATAGGTTTAATATATAAGGTGTTTCCACAAAGCAGGGTAAACAAAAGAATGCGAATAAAAGAAAAGAGAATTTGCCTCCTGTGAATGAATATTCAAGCATCTTCTTATGTTCACCACCACCTTCTGTCTTAACAATTACTGGAGCTAAGGCTTTAAGCATACTATTAGAAAACACCATCAGCATTCCATTTAACTGATTAGCAATACCTAACGCAGCATTCAACAATGTGCCAAAGAAACTGTTCAATACAATTCCATTTCCATAATTTCCCAGAATGCCACCCATACTTCCTGCTAAGCTCCAGCCTGCAAAAGAAGTCATCTCGCGCATTAATTTATTATCATAGTACTTTCTGGGCTTGATTACACATTCTTCATAATGCTTATGGCAGTAAACCTTCATAATTGTCAATGTAACAAGTGGTATTGATGCCATCAACATTCCATAAACAATAAGTTTATCCTCACTAGTATAGACACAAGCAAAAGCAACTGCTAACTTTAACAAAGATTCTATAACACCTACAATAGCATAATAACGCATATTCTCATGTGCATTCATCACGGCATCGTAAGGTACATTCATTACTGTAAAGACTGTACTAACTATTAAACTACAGTATACAACCTGTGCTGCTGAGATTCTGTTTGCCGGTATATTCAGTATGCCATGGAAGAAAAACCATCCTGCAGCCAATAATACTATTGCTATAATTATAGATATGCAGAAATGTAATACACAACTGATATTGAATATGTATTTTTGTTTCTCCTTATTACCCTCACCTTCGGAGTATGACATAAATCGTTGAGTTGCACTAGCCATAGCTACATTCAAGAAGCCCAACATGGCTATCGCTCCACCAACAATATTATATATACCGAAGTCGGAAGCACCCAGGGAATTCAATATCAAACGGGTGGTGTATAACGATACGAACATCGTTATCGCCATCTTTGCATAAAGATAGCCTGTATTCTCAATTACTCTATTTGCTGTTTGCGACATATTTTTTATTTTACGTATCCGGTACACATTATATTTGCACCAGTAATTTCACTACATAAGCACGATGAAGATTACATTTTAATCGTGCATAATTGTTTACCAATATCATGCCATCATTAAAATAAATATTTTCCAATAAGGATATAAGCCATTAAAACTAACAACAGTTTAATAACCCATAGTCCCCATGGTAAAGCTGCAACCCATGAAGGCATGTTCCTGTTTTTTAAATTTCCACATAAATATATTGCATTCGAGAGCATCTCCAACAAATAATGAAGGAACTCTGCGAATATGGCACCAATAAGGAATTTTAAAGCAAGCAAAAGATTTGGATTCAAAATTATACAACCATCTTTGCTTGTCACCTTAAACAACCACACTATACCAATTCCTGCCAAAATAAATTGACGCAATATTGTTGATATCGTAGAAGAGACTTTGTATATGTTCTTTTTACGATTCTCCACATAGTTAGTCACTCCTGACGGAGTTGAATTATTCTGAATTGCCATAATGTTATTTTTTTTCGTTTCTGTATTTTTTTATCTCGGCACGTCGTTTCTCACCAGGGAATACAGGGTCTTGCCTTGTTACTGTATTTTTCCCAAAGGATACAAAACAAAAACTATGTTTGGCGAGTGTTCTGCGAGCACTCAGACATACCCTTCTGCTTCTTTTTGCAGAAGGTTGTTGGAACTTTTTGCGTTTCATAAAATTGATGTTCTATCTATAAAGTAGGCTTCATTCACACCTAAAGAAAAGGAACTGCTCTTCAATAGGCTTTAAACATATATCAACTATATCGCATCCCTACTAATTTATAAGTAGTTACACGTATCATTTTTTGAAAAAGTTTACTTTGTCGTATTATCTAGCCGCAGTATTACTCTGAGCTAGTTTTCATTAGAAAGGAATAGTTTACTCCCCGATATATAGCTTCACAATATGGAGCTACATCACGGAAGTTGCTACTTGCAATCACCTCTTGACCAAAGTCTGTAGCTATGAAATGGGAGATAACATCTGCATCAACCAATATTACTTTCGCCCTTGCCATCGGAAACCTCCTTTTCTAAATCTATACCCATGTCATAGAGCAAACTAAAATACTTGGCTTGAGAAATCATGCCTCTGTCATACAGTTGGCGAGCCTTCACATTGTAGTCGCCTACTAATTCTTTCGTATAAGTAGGCTTATACTATGATACAGGATAAGTTTGCACGTTCCATGTTGCCCTCCATGATATCATACTCATCCAAGCCTAGAGACGAGCCAGTTTCTCCAATCCTTCCATAGAGACCTCTGTATCACCCATCTCATATTTAAGATAAGCAGGTTGGCTGATACCAAGATACTGGCTGACCTCCTCTTGTGTGTACTTAAATTTCTCTCGAAGTACTCGCAAGATTGATTTCTTATCCGTAGTTGCCATAACTTAATTGATGTTAAATAGAATGTACTCTTGTTTTAATTCATCTTCTCCGTGTTGCGGCATAATCGCCAATTACGGCATAACATACGAGCGGTACCAAAAAAGCAATCGCCATACTACCTGTGGTGTCGGCTATATATCCCATCAGTACCGGAGCTATCGCTCCTCCCACTATCGTCATGATGAGCAAGGAAGAGGCTAACTTAGTCTGGGTTCCCGCATCTCTCAATGCTAAAGAGAAAATCGTTGGGAACATGATGCTCTCTCCCAAATACAAGGCGAAAAACGCAATGAGGGATAAGGTTCCACTACATACCACCACTATCAATGTGGCGATAAATGTAAGGATGGCACAGGCTAGAAGGACCAGCTTCGGCTGGATATAATTCATAGCCACACCACCAGCCAATCTTCCGACAAAGAATAATCCCATTCCGCCAAAAGCGAGATAGAGACTGGCGGTCTGCTTCTCAATATGAATGCTCTCCTCAGCATAGTTGATGAAGAAACTGTTCACACCCGTCTGGGCAGCCACATAGAGGAATAAGGTGAGCATACCGAAAGCGAATGCCATCGTCTTCATCGGCTTCTCCTCTATCTTCTCGTTCGTATCTGCCTCATGCGCTCTCCTTGGGTCGGGCAATGTAATTCTTGACAGAACCAATGCCACAGAAAGCACAAAGATACCCACCAGAGCATAAGGAATGGCTATGTTGACACCAGAGAACAGCAGTTGTCCGCCAACCAGTGGTCCCACTATCCAACCTATGCCATTGAGCGATTGTGACAGATTGATTCTACTCTCTGCCTTATCGGGATGTCCCAATACCGTGGTATAAGGATTGGCACTCGTCTCCAGACAAGTTAAGCCGCATCCTATCACAAACAAGGATAGTACGAAGAAGTAGAAGCTGTTGATTTCACTTCCCGGGATGAACATCAGGGAACCGATGCCAAACAGAACCAGTCCGGTTATCACTCCCCTGCGGTATCCCCACTTCCGGATAATCCATCCAGCAGGCAGTGCCATCAGAAAGTAGGCTCCATAAACGGCAGCCTGCGTCAGTGCCGACATCGTCTTGCTGATATGGAACGATTCCTGAAAATGAGGATTCAACACCTCCAGAATGCCATGGGCAAAGCCCCACATGAAGAAGAGGCTGCTGATAATGAGGAAGGGAA
>ERZ791628.20-NODE-20-length-81233-cov-21.3333_pt1 | contig 81233 bp, 54 predicted proteins | sample MGYA00510265_ERZ791628 | MGnify/ENA primary metagenome ERZ791628 (study PRJEB30046, sample SAMN00715184) | human gut metagenome | study: EMG produced TPA metagenomics assembly of the A metagenome-wide association study of gut microbiota in type 2... | reverse complement strand
AGGTTATTTACACCGGTAAAGATACTGTTCTTGGCTACTTTTAAACAGCCTGTGATTACTACCTTACTTATAATTGAAGTATCCTTTTCAGGATCTCTTTGAGGATCTTTTAAGAAACCTAAGAAAGAGGACATTAAAGTTACCATATCTTTATGGTAGCCATGCTCTTGAGCTTTAGCTAAAGGTACATCATACTCATCAATTAAGATATAAACCTGCTTATTAAAGTGCTTATAGAGCATTAAACTTAAGGATTTAATTGCTGAAGTTACGTATGATATAGCTTGCTTATCAGCCTTTTTCAGATATATCTCATCACATAGCAAATTAAACTTTGCTTTCTCCATTTCATTTAAATATGGACTTTCTTTTAAGAAGCTAAATTCATTTGCTTTAGCAGAAACAACTTCAGCTAGTTTTAAATAGGCACTTTCAAAGTCATCTCCTAAAACATCCTTTAAGGTAATAGAGATAACAGGAAATTGTCCCATGTACTTTTTACAGAACTTTTTGTCCTCTAATATCTTGGTATCTTTAAAGTAGTTTAGATGTTTAGTTATGTTTCCAGGCTCTTTAGCACTTATCTTTAAGAAAGATTCAAACATATTCATGAGCATGGTCTTACCAAAACGTCTGGGTCTTGTTAAGAGCAAAACAGTAGTACCATTGATTAAAGACTTATCATCTACTGCTTCATCTTCAGAGAATACAGTCTTTAAGTATGGAGTCTTATCTACGTAGTAACGATTCTTTTCTCTAACCTCAGCAAAGGTATCACCTGTTACTGGTAAGGCTAAGAAGTGTTTTTTGCTCATTATTGGTTCCTGTTACTTTTTCTTAATTTCTTACATGATTATATGTTATTTGCACTACTTTATTAGGCTTTTACATACAAATATTGCCAATTTTGAGGATTTAGAACAAATATTTCTCAATTTTAGTTTTTCTAAAATGAAAAATCCCAAATAGCTTTATTACCTACCTAGGATTTTATTTGAAACTTATCTTTTAAATGAGTTGATGGATTACCTGTTATTTACTCATATCATGACAATTCATCATTTCATCAGATTTTGATAAATCATGAGGCATTGAATTCATGCTCATTGAGTCATGTTCCATATTCATCGACATATGGCGCATATTTAAAGTTTCTATTACTTTTGGTGTATCAGTCATGCCTAAGGCAGGATCTAGCATACCAAAGACCATGGCAGCATGTGAGGTTACAAGATAAATGCTCAAAAGCACGATCTTTACAGCCATCTTAGTACGCTTGTTTGCTTTTCTAAAAATCAGATTTACCTGCAGTAAAGACATTAACACTAAAGGAATTACAGCTGCCATAAATAAAAGAGCTGAAGCATAATCTATCCAGCCTTTCCAAAGATTTTGTTCATTTGCAGGAAGGACCAACCATTTTATAAATAAAAAACCTAAAACAAGCATCACAATGCCTGAGATAAAAGTGCAGATAGAATTTAAACTATGCACTTTTAGTAATGGTTTTGAGCTAAAGAGAAGAACTATTTCAGTAATAGCAATAGTCTCTGCTATTACCATTGGCACTACCATGAAGAAAATCAAGTTATATGGAGAATTGGCCATTAAAAGCGACATATATTGAGTCATTAACATTTATGAATACCTTTCAATTCAATGAAAACACATAAAGTTTGTTTTGAGTTTGCTACTCTAGAGGCTTAATTCTAGCAAATAAACTGCATGCAATTGCGACGAAACTTATCATTACGTTTATTACATTAAACGCGGTTACTTTGTAATTATCTAGTGCAGACTTTTATAATCACTTAGAAGTAAATGCAGTTGACCGAACTTTTATCCTCAAAAATAGCGAAAACCAGCAAATAATGTTAAACTTTTGACATTGAATTTAATTAAAAGGAGTTTTGCTATATGTCAATGCCAGAACGTTACCACCCAGAATGCCCACCAGATGCTCATAAAGTTATTAGACCTCCTGTAAAAGAGGTATTTGCTACACTTTGCGTCAAGGTTGAAGATTCTGAAGAGAAGAACGGCATGGCAAACGTTGTAGAAATACTCTCTTTAATGAGCAAAAAGCCTTTAATCTTATGCTCAGATAAGATGCGCAAGCTAATCTGCGACTACACTAAAGACAGTGAAGTAAAACCTGAATTCTTAAGAGTTCATGAAGACGGAAAAGCTTCAATCAGCTATGAGAATGGAGCTATTGGTCCTACTACAGATTTTTATGATTTTGCAGGCAATTCTCTGAACTATAAAGATTTCTTAAAGACCTTAGAGAAAAAATGTATTGTAAGTGTAGATATGTTATCAATGTTTACCTTACGTTCAATCTCTACTGTATATCCTTGGGATGAACTTTTAGCAAATCAGTTCTTAGGTCAGTATTTAGAGGCTTCAAAAACTCTGACTGATGACGACATTGCTCTGCTTACAGATGTACGTTATGGCAGGTTTGATGCACTCAACGTTGAAGAGAAGAGTGCTACTGCTTATAAATTCTTAAGACTAGAACGTAAACTTTTCTTACAGTATCCAACTGAAGATGACTAAACTATTATCTAAGACCGCCTCTTTGGCGGTCTCTTTAATTCAAAAGCCTTCAATTACTCCAAACGATCTTGGTTGTCAGGATTTAGTAAGAGCAAGACTTGAGAATGTTAACTTCAAGTGCTTAACTTTAAAAGACAGTGGCACTGAAAATCTTTTAGCTCTCCATGGTGAAGGTTCCCCTTTCTTTTTATTTTTAGGTCACACAGATGTCGTAAGTCCTGGTGATGAAAGTGCCTGGGCAGTGCCTCCATTTGAAGCCTTAATAGATGATAAAGGTGTTTTACATGGCAGAGGATCCCAGGACATGAAAGGATCTGATGCTGCTATGACCGAAGCTCTAGTAAGCTTTGTAGAACACAATCCTCATCACAAAGGCACTGTAGGTATTCTTTTGACCTCTAACGAAGAAGGAGATGCTAAAGGTGGTACTCCTTTTGTAGTTGAGTACCTAAAAAAGAAGAACCTCATTCCTGATTACTGCCTTGTAGGCGAGCCATCTTGCTCTAATACTTTTGGCGACACCATTAAAAACGGCAGACGCGGTTCGCTTACCGCTCATATCACTGTAAACGGAATTCAGGGGCATGTAGCCTATCCTGACAGATGCGATAATGCAGCTCATCATGCTGGAGTTTTAATCTCACGATTATTCTCTAAAAAGTGGGATGAAGGTTCAAAGTTCTTTCCTCCAAGCTCTTTTCAGGTAACCAACATTAAGTGCGGTACCGGTGCTGAAAACGTAGTACCTGGCAGTTGCTATATTATGTGCAACTGGAGATTTAATGATGCCTTATCAAAAGACAAGATCTCAATTGAGGTAGAAAAAATCATAAGAGAGTTAGAGCTTAACTGTGAGATTAGATATGTTCTAAACGGTGAACCATTTATTACTAAAGGCGGTGAACTTTTAGATTCTCTTGAAAAATCAATAGTTGAAGTTACAGGAAAAAAAGCTTTGTTATCTACAGCAGGTGGCACCTCAGATGGTCGCTTTGTAGCTCCATTAGGCACTAAAGTAGTTGAATTTGGACCTGTATCAAACTTAATTCATAAAGTAAATGAATCCGTTGAATTAGATTCATTAGACAAGCTTCATGAGGTTTATGTTAAGACTTTAAACGATCTGTTCAGATAAGATATGAAGTTAGGCTTTTAGAGCCTAATTTTCTTTACAGACAAACTAAAATTGATTAGAAGACATGCTCTTTAAAGGCTTTAATCATGGTCTTAGTAAGAGAAATTACGGGATCAGCAATTTCAAGCTCCTCGCGTTTTTTCCATAAAGCTTGAGCTAATTCATTCTCATCACGCACAATCGTACGTGAACCGTCAACTTCAGCTACATAGCCTAGAAGCAGATTGCTATCAATTCCCCATGGTTGAGAGCCATAGTACCTCAGGTTTTTAATCTTAAGGCCGACTTCCTCTGCAACCTCACGAGCACAAGTCTGCTCTGGAGTTTCTCCTATTTCACAAAAACCTGCAATCAAAGCTACACCTCTGTATGGTCTATCTTTATATTGAGTAACTACGATGTTATCGCCATCAGTTACAGCAACAATTACCGCAGGAGCAATCTTAGGATAGATCGTGTTACCACAATGAGGACATACTAAAGCTCGCTCTGTTTTAGAGTGCTCTGTTCTACAGCCACAGAAGCCGCAGAACTTATTAGACCTGTACCATTGGAATAACTGATAAGCAGTAAAGCCTGCAAAGCATACAGTACGAGGATTGTCTGAGCGTAAGACTCTTTTGGTCATATAAGAAAAACCATCAAGATATGGGCAATTCTCACCTGTATATAGAAAATAAGCTCTATCATCAATCTGAAGAAGATAGGTAAGTTCGTTCTGATTGAATGATGATGCTTTGGGTAAAGATAATGGAGAGTTCTCTCCATCACCAGATACTAATACATTATTACCGTCAAAGACGAAGACTTCATCATTATCTTGAGCGTCTCTTTTTAAAGAGAACTCGTTATAAAACTGATGTGGGAATAAATCTTGGATCATAGTTTACTCTGCAGATATTTTTCTGCATCTAAAGCAGCCTTGCAACCTTGTCCTGCTGAGGTAATGGCCTGACGATAAACTCTGTCGGCACAGTCACCTGCAGCAAAGACACCAGCAACTGAGGTTGAGGTCTCTGAGGTAAAACCAGTTTTTACAGTACCGTCATCATAAAGTTCAATCTGACCTGCAAAAGGCTTTGTTGAAGGTTCATGACCTATTGCCATGAAGACTCCTGAAAGAGCAATATCTCTATTCTGTCCATTACTCTCCACCCTGACACCATTTACAAGATTACCATCGCCTAAGATCTCTTTGATGTTGGCATTTAAGACAAACTCAACCTTACCTTCAATCTCGAGTTTTCTTAATCTGTCGACTAGAACTTTCTCTGCTCTAAACTCTGCTCTTCTGTGAATTAAATAAACTTTTGAGCACAGGTTAGCTAAATACAAAGCTTCAATGAAAGCAGCTGATCCTCCACCTACAACAGCAACTTCTTTACCTCTAAAGAAAAAGCCATCACAGGTTGCACAGGCAGATACGCCCTTGCCCTTATATTTAGTCTCAGACTCTAACCCTAAATATCTTGCTTTAGCGCCGGTTGCAATGATCACTGTTTTTGCTTTTAAAACTGTACCTGATGAGAGATAAACTTCTTTTACATTTTTTGAAAAATCAGTTTTTACAACTTCATCATAAATAAACTTTGTGCCGAGTTTTTCCGCATGCTTTGACATATCCTGCATGAGAGAAAAACCGTCAGGAGCATCAAAACGTGATGGCCAGTTTTCAATTTCAGGTGTGGTTGTAAGCTGTCCACCGACCTCAGAGCCACAGACTAAAACAGGCTCTAATTGGGCTCTACAGGCATAGATGGCAGCAGTATAGCCGGCTGGACCTGAACCTATGATAAGAGTATTTAAAATCTCACTCATTTAGCTAAAAGCTCCTTATAGTGTTCTTTAGCATAAGACACTGCATACTTTACCCATGGTTCATTAAAAGAGATCAGATACTCAAGTGCAAAATCAACAGGGAAAGCATCTATGCACTCATCAGCTTTTTTTGAAAAAGAAATATGCCAAGGTTCAAAGGCAATAGTTCCTTTTCCGTTAAAAGGACGTTTAAAACCGAATTTATTGAGGTTTTGAGAAAGATACTGACCTAATTTGTAGAAGTAATTACCCTTTTGATATTCTCTTGCGGTAAGTTCTAACTGTTTACCCTCAGGTAAGAGGTTTACAGCATAGATATCAAAATCAGTACCAAAATGGTGACGGGAAAAACCAGGAATTGATGAAAATCTTATGATTTCTAAAACCTTCTGCTCATCACTTAATGAGCTGATATCCATAGGATTTTCATTTGCATCTAAGACAGGTCTTTTTCCTTTGAACTTGTCATCAAAGATTTTAAACTGCTTATAAAAGCTTCTGTAGGCAGAAGCTATACGCAGTTCAAAACCTTTATCAAAGGCATCTGAGAATAAATCTGGTAATGCCTTTGCTGCATCCCTGTCACACATGAGCACACTCATGCGTCTAGGATCATCTTTAATATTTACTAATTTACTGTCATCAAGACCAATTAACTGTTCTTTAGTTGCCATATGTTTCTATAATCTTTGAAGCTTCCTCTTTAAGATCTGAGCTTCCGTGTTCCTTCACATCATCAATGATCTTTAAAGCTTCTTCTGTATCGCCAGTCTCAAAATACAGTCTAGCCAAGTTTAATTCATCAACATAGTACTGATGCTGTTTCGCATTTAAACCTTCATAGTCATCTGTATTTTCAGCATTATCTAAATTGTTGTCATCTGCTACATCGTCCCTCTGTGAAGAAATAGGACCGATGGTATCTGCTACATTCTCTAAAGAATGATCTTCAGTATCATCAGGAGCTGATGATTTATCTTCAACTGGTTCATTCAATGCTAAATCGTCCTCAGGGATACTCTTAGGATCAACTGCATTTGCTGAACTCATCATAGAAGCAATCTCATCATCTGTGAAGGCTTTTTCGTTATCATGAGGTAAATCGTCATGAACACCGCCACTTAGCATGTTCATAATATCCTCATCAGCACCTGAGTCATATTGAGCTTTTGATGCACTCAATCTTTGCTCCAGATCATCTAAAGCTTTTGCATCTTCTGCTTGAGACTCTGAAGATTCGACATTTTCAGCAGGAGAATCATTCTCTTTACTCTCAAGAGCATCATCATTTGCATCAGTTGCGACATCAGCTTGCTCTATAGTCTCTTCTAAATTATCTGATAGATTGTCATCATTTTGAGGAGTGTCTTCAACAGTATCAGAAGCTGTTGTAGCACTAGGATCTTTGCCTTTACCTACAATATCGAAGTCGTCATCAGGAACTGCCCAGGATACAACGCCATTTTCATCTTTGCTGTTGTCATCATGTGGATCTGGATTAAAGATAGCCTGCTCTGACTTATCCTGAATATCACCAATATCATTAGTGTCATCATTTTCGCTCTTAGCAACATTTGTGGTGTCAGCAGTATCTTCGTCTACTGATGTAACCGTAGCTTCTTCTACAGGAGTTTCATCAAAAGAATCATCCTGCTCTGGCACTTCAAATTCAGGCTCTACAGCTTCATTATCGAGGTAATCAGCCTCATCAGTATCAACAGGTGCAGCATCTACAGTCTCTGCATTTTCAGGTTCTACAGCATCTGTATGAGGCACTGCATCTTCATCGATAGTGTGTTCTGATTTTTGCTTCTCTTCATCTTCAGGAATAGCATCAAATGTTTCCACACCATCTGCTATTTCTTCAGGAGACTCTGTCTCTTCTGGAGCATCAACAACATTGTCATTACCAATTAGGAGATCTTCTAAATTAAGATCATCATTTAAGACCTCATCAACATTCTTTCCTACAGAATTGTTTTTAGGGACTTCATCATCAGAGATCTCTTCAGCATCTGCTTCAGGAATATTGTCTTCTTTACGGGCATTGTTTTCAAATTCTGCATCAGTTTCAGCTTTTTCATCTTCAGTATTGTCTGAATTATTATCAGACATTGACTCTAAGAATGCTTTTTCTTCACCTGAGAGTTGCTCTTGAGGATCTTCTGATGAAATGGTCTCTTCCTTTGCAAGCTCTGCAGTATCTTCTGTCTTATTTGAGGCATCAAGAGGAGCAGCAACATCTGATGCATCAGCATCAACGTTATCAGATATTTCAGTTTCAGATTGTGAAGACTCAGCTTTAATATCTAAAGTCTCAGGATCTACGTGATTTTCTTCTAAAATCTTATCTGAGTTATCTTTGAGGTGATTTAACAGTTCATCTTCACTGACATCTTCAACTTTTACATCATCTGTCTGAATGTCGTCTGTTGCAGGAGCTTCTTCTTTTGAGTCTTTCTCATCTGAAGGTGTAGTCTCAGCAGTGTTTTCAGGTTCTGCTACTGTCTCTTTATCAACATCATCTACAATTGAATCAATGTCTGCATTGTCTGTTACATCTGTTGCTACGTCTGAAGTTTCACTTTCTTTTGCACTATCAGCATTTTCATAAGCCTTATTCATGGCCTCTGTGATAGCTTCTTCTTCAGACTTTGGGGCGGTATCATTAGCCTCACTATTTTCCTTTGAAGATGTTTTCTCTGCTAAAGGCTCTTGTGTAGTTGCATCTGCTACAGGCTCTTCTTCAGATTTAGGAGCATTAGCTTTGTCTTCACTCTTTTCTTCAGCTTCTTTTTGCTCATTTAAAGCAGCGCTCCAGGCGTCAGCCATAGTCTCTTCTTCAGATTTAGGAGCATTAGCTTTGTCTTCACTCTTTTCTTCAGCTTCTTTTTGCTCATTTAGAGCAGCACTCCAGGCATCAGCCATAGCCTCTTCTTCAGATTTAGGAGCATTAGCTTTGTCTTCAGTCTTTTCTTCAGCTTCCTTTTGCTCATTTAAAGCTGCGCTCCAGGCATCAGCCATAGCCTCATCATCAGACTTAGCTTTATCATCATCTTTCTTTTCAGAGTTTTCCTGTTCGTTTAAAGCAGCTTCCCAAGCTGATGCCATATCATCTTGTGAAGTATCTTTATTCTCATCTTTATCAAGATCAACGTTCTGCTCCGAACCAGTCTGCTCATCTAGAGCTTTTGACCACTCATCCATTACATCCTTGTCATCTTTTATCTCATCAGATGAGTTAGTTGTTGCAGCATTATCCCAAGCCTCTTGAGCAGGATCTTTTTCAGTTGCAGTTGCATCAGCACCAGTGTTATCTGCTGTTGCACTGTTATCAGGAATTTCTGTAGCATTTGAAGCTGATTCTTCAGCGTCAGCCTGCTTTTTCTCATTTAAAGCAGCTTCAACATCTGATGCTGAATCAGATGGTGAATTTATAGAGTTATTGTTCTTGTCCAGTTCTCTTTGAGGAATATCCGTGGTATCTGGCTCTTCATCGCCAGATACGGGAGCTTCAAGATCGATAGAACCGTTCTCATCTGATAATAAGGTATCATCTGATGAGTAATCATCCTCAACATCAAAGTCATCGGTCATCTTAGCGCTAGCACGAGACTTTAACTTGATAATTAAGAAGACAATCATCAGTACTAAAGCTAATAAGCCAGCACCGAATAAGATCATCATGACAGGCTTATCAAGATCAACTACAGAGGTAGGTGTACTTACTGAGAATTTAGACAGCTGTAGCTGCATATCCTCAATCTTCTCATCATTAGCAAGTAACATCTCTCTCATTCTGTCATTATCCTGAGAGATCTTTGAAATATTACCTTTAATCTCAATAATGTCTTGCTGAAGACCTGAAATAATATTGTCATACTGAGAAGCTAATGTAGAAACACTGTCTGCTGCTGTTTTAGCAGTAGCTGCAGATGTTTTCTTCATTCTGTCCATAGCTTCAGCTAACTGTTGCTCTAAGACTTTAGTTTTCTCATCAATAGCTTTCTTATTGCCATCGAGCATGATCCTGATAGATTGAGCATCTACAGCAGCAGCTGCAAGATCAGCACTCATTGCTTTAGCAGCTTCTGCCTTTTTGTTATTGTCTGCACTGCCCTCATTATTACCGTTTGGTACGGTCTCTTCTGTAACCTGACTTTTATCAAGATCAGCGCCACGGGTATTCTCTGGCATTGCTACGGATAAATCTTTTTTAACCGCTTCTTCCTGTAACTTTTTAATCTTAGTCTCGGTGGCGGTGTACTGAGGAATATCGTTATCAGACAGTGACTGCATTGGCTTTGAAGCTTGTGTTGCAGGAGCAGGAGTTGCTGTGTTGTTTAAGGTTGCCTGAGTATTTACAGTAGCAGGAGCATTACCTAAAGGAGGTAAAGTCATACTGCCCTGAGCTAAAAGTCTTGAACCTGTATCGGTTGTTTCTCGCGCAATTTCAGTTACAGGAGGAATAGTAATAGTAGTTCTTAAAAGGTTGTTGACGTTACCACGACCGAATGCGCCACGATTATGTCTGTAAATTGAGGCTACAATCTGGAATTCATTAACACTTCTATCCAGAGGTAAGTAGCGGTGGGCTACAGACCAGATGGTATCACCTGATGCAACGCTATAGGTCCTAGCTGGGGTCTGCTGAACAGAAGTTGCATTGCTTTCAGTCTGAGGTTGTCTTGTTGCTGTAGCCGCTGGTGCTCTGGTTGCAGTTGCATTTACACTAGCTTGTCTGTTTTGTCTAGGAGCTGCACGTCTTACAGGAGCTCTAATAGCTGGTTGTACAGGCTGTACTTGATGAACAGTATCCTCAACTTCAGGACCTTGAATAGTAATAGTAAAAGTACCATCTTCATCAGCTGACATTGCCGAAAAAGGTAATAAAAAAGATAAAGCTACAGATAAAAGTGCTTTTTTGTAAGCGTGCATAACTAACAACCCCTATTTTTATGCATTATTTTACTCAAAATGAGATCTGTCAAAATAAGGTCAGATCCCATTTTTGGAAAAGTTATGCATAAAGTGTGCACATTTTACAGATTAGAGAGATTTTGCAATCAATTTTGCAATTTCAACACAAGAAATAGCTTCACCTCTTCTAGTGTTATCCATCATAATCACAAAGCTGTAAGATTTTGAACCAGGTTTGTCCTGCTTTAATCTTGTGAGCATTACAGTTCTCTCGTTGATAATATCTGCTACAGGAGATAAAACATCATCCTCTGAGGCTACAGTTACATACTCTGAAGCATCAAAAGCCTGTTTAACCTCTTCTAATGTAGCCTTATCCTCAAGATCAACATTAACTACCATAGTGTGACCGTAGAATACAGGAACCTGAATGCAGGTAATATCAAAACCACGCTCGAAGCGACCTAAAATTCTTGATACTTCATTACTGATAGCATTTTCATGGTCTGAATATCCATTATCCTCAAGCAGTCCCATTCTAGTGTGCAGATTGAATGCTAATTGAGCTGGAAATCCCTGATGCTCTGCTGCCATACCGTTTAATAATAAGGTTGACTCATGAGCTAGAGTTTCAGTACCTAACCGACCAAATTCTGAAACAGATTCCATTGAGGTTACAGTAGCTCTTGCAATGCCATACTCATCATGAAGAACAGATAAAGCCAGGCACAGCTGTACAGATGGAGCTAAAGCAGGAATAACCAGTCTGTTTTCAATTGCCTTTTTAATATCAAAAGGATTGATTTCAGGTACGATGGTTACAGTCTTATCATCACCATTGAATAAATGGCTATCATCAATAACGATACAGCCTTTCTCTCTTGCTGCATTAATCCAGTGCTGAGATTCATCCTGAGTAGTTAAAAATAAAGCTACATCAGCTTTTGAAAAATCAAACTCTTCAACTGGCTGAACAAAGAAGTTCTGGCCTTTAATCTGAACGGCATCATATTCACCTGTCAATGGTGATAATGGGAAAACTTCGCCTAAAGAGAGATCCTGTTCTTCAATGGTTTCAATCACAAGTTTACCAATATCAGTATCATAACCGTAAATAGCTAGCTTCATTGCCACAGTATCGCTCCTAAAAACATTGCTTTATGTTTACTGTTTTAAGATTATTTCTCTTTTAGGAATAAACATAACTAAAAAAAACTTTGTACATTCTCTATCGTACCGTACCTGTCAAGTACCTTTAAAGAATATGGCGTTACTTTTCATTGCGTTACTTTACAAAAATTCTCTAAGATAACTTTAGACATAACATTTAAGTCTTAAAGCAGACTTTAAAGTAACATTAATTCATAGAGAACTACATACTCGATTTTACCACAATGTCTCATAGATAAACGTATGTTCTAATAAAGATTAGAGCTAATAAGTAAGGGGTAAAAATTGCATTTTTAGAATCTAAAATTTTAATGATATAAAGAGAATTTTAATGATTCCTGTAGAAAAATAGCTTTCTACATAAAGTTTCTTCCATTGTCATTTGGATCTTTAAGATAGACTTTGGTTTTACGGCGGAAAGTATATGGATTCTGCCTGCCGTTAGAACCATACTTGCCGTTCTTTTTAATACGTGTTTTTCTGATGACAGATGACACCACGCCAAAGAGTTCACACTCATCAACATGAGTTAAGTTAATATCAGGAATAGAATCATCAGCACAGACTAATCTTGGTTCTCTGCCATCTAGAAACTGTCTTAAAAGAAAAGTGCCGTTGATACTCATCACTACATAGTCGCCGTTTTCAATGAGCAGGCTTCTGTCAACAATGACCACATCGCCTTCTAAAATGCCGTCTTCATGCATAACGTTAGAGCTCATTCTGAAAAGGTAAACAGAAGGTAAATTCATATAAAGATAGGTGTTAAGATCCTGTCCTTTAAAGGGACCTTCCTGAAGCTCAACATCACTTCTAATTAAAGATTTCTTCATGTCAGATTTGAACCATTATTATGCACAAAAAAAAAGAGGAGTAAGAACTAAAAGGATACACCTACGTTAACAACCTGTATTTAGACAGGAGCAAAAATATGGACTAAAAATGTTAACGGAGTACGATTTTACAGTTAATTATTTGATTATTTTTAAAAATATTGCACACATCACGAAAAATTTAAGATTTTTTGTATTATATTACAAGAAGTAAGTAAATATGAGCAGATTTTAATCTGTCGATTCTAGCTTCAAAAGAAGGACACTATTATGGCATTAACTCGCGCAGAAATAGCTGAAAGGCTGATTATCAAGGTAGGTCTTCCTAAGGCTACAGCTCAAGAATTCGTCGACAAATTTTTTGAAGAGATCGCAAGAAAGCTTGAAAGAGGTGAAATGGTAAAGCTTACAGGCTTTGGTAACTTTGAGCTTAAGCTAAAGAGCGCAAGACCTGGAAGAAACCCTAAGACCGGTCAGGAAGTTACTATTTCAGAAAGAAGAGTAACCACATTTAGAGCAGGTCAGAAGCTAAGAAATCGTATCGACTTTAAAAAAGAATAAATTTTTTTAGTGCAGGTGTCATATATATCACTGATATTTGATATTATGAACCTAAAACGACAATTTTTTTATAAAAACAACTTAGGATATTGAACTATGGAAAAGTTTACATATACCGTCAAAGACAGAGACGGTGTTCATGCACGTCCTGCAGGAGCAATTTTAAAGGCTATCAGCGGCTACAAGTCAAAGATCACTTTAATTTATCAGGATCGTTCAGTAGATCTTAAAGCAGGTATCTTCGGTTTATTAGGTCTTGGTATCCGTTATCAGGACGAAATTTATGTTCACGTTGAAGGTGAAGATGAGAAAGACGCTATCGTTGGTGTAAAGCGTGCTTTTGAAGAGTTCCTGTAGTAGGTATCCCTATCTTCGTCAAGATAAGCCCTGCCCTGTGCAGGGTTTTGTTTTTCTTTTATTGCCCTTTTGGGGTTGATTGACTTCTTGATACATCAAAGCTGTCTTTTGTCTAGCAGCGCGGTTTAACTTAGGTCTAGTGGAGCGGTTTAACTTCAGTCTATCTTACATAATTAAAAAGGAAAGAATTATATGAAGGTTAAAGAGAGCCAGTCTTTTATCAGGACTAAGTCTTAAATGGCGATAAACTTTTAAGTTGAGATTAAGATTTAATGCGGTAAGCTCTACATGATAAAGTTCTTACCGAGAGTTTACTGCAGATTGGATACTACAAATTCAATAATAATGACACCAGCCATCATGATCAGTGAGCGCATGATGTCATAGTTTAAGTCAATAAACTTAGTAATATTCTTAAAGCATTTCAAGCTTAGCATGATCTCAAATATTCTTAAGTTCTTTGAACCAAAATAAGAGATAAGAGAACTTGCAACCAAACTTATGATCATACAGATAAACATCATACCTGATGAGCCTATAAATGAGGTTAATAGCAAAGTTAAGCCCCATACGAACAGGGTTCCAAAGTTCCAGCACATAGTCACAAACTTTCGTCTGTACTTTAAATTAGCAAAGAATTCGACTAGAGCCATGCAACAGTCTTTAGCAAAGCTCTCCGACATAAAATGCTGAGTTACTCTTAACAGTTTATTCGACAGTACCTTTGTAAGTTCTTCTTTACGGGAAGCTACAATACTCTCTAACTTTGCTTTCATGCTAAAGACTTTACTGGTATAGGCATCTGTCTCTACAGCCTGATTCTTTACCCTCTTTGTCACCAAATCAAAATCATATTCATACGATCTTAATAAGTTATTAAAGATATGGTCTTTTTTAAGATTGTTTAAGACAAAGATCTTAGCATCTGCACTTACAAGAGAGCGACCTATTGAAGTGTCAATAAGATCAGATCTCATAGAAGAGTAGACATAATCTAAAACAGATGGAATGACAAGTGGCACACCTGAAGCTGTTGCCCAATACTCAAAGATCTTATTAAAACCTGCTAAACAGAATTTTAAATAGCCCATGGAGGAATCACACTTATAAGTCATTAAAAAGTGATAATCCTCTTGAGTATCAGCATCAGAGAGCTTGAATTCAAGTGAATCTAAGATCTTCTGGTAGCAGTAGAAATCAACAACTGAAGGAGGAGGGACATTAAAACTGTCCTCAGCTTTTTCAAATTCTATCTTGATAAGAGGCGCGCAATGAGTTTCTAAATAAACCTGTCTTTCAACATAGATAGAACCTTTGCCCTTACATTTCTGACAAGGGATCTTCTTGTCCCCGCGACAGGTAGGACACTCAATGTAACCACTCTTTTTACAACGGGCACAGCCACCATCTCTACCCTGACAGGATGGACAGATAATTAAACCAAAACCTGAGCAGTTAGGACAGTTCATCTTTTGAGTACCTGAACAGTCAGGACAGGTGCATTGACCTTTAGCCTTTCTAACTGAGAGACGGTTTATTTTATTTCCAAGCTTGAAAAGCTCAGAGGCACTTAACTCTTCTAAAGAATGGCTGAAACTTTTTTGAATGGTTTTGTCTTTTTCTAAAACTTCACGATTAAAACGTTCAAATTCTTTTAAAGCTTCTTCATCAACAAAGTTTTCTGTACCTACAACGTTCTTGATTACAGTGTCTCTTGATTCTACGGTATAGTACCAGTTTGCTAAAAATACAAAAGTAACTTCAGAGAATAAAGGATCAGTAAAACTTACTTTATCAGGTTGAACACCAACCAGTCCTAGTGAATCTCTTAGAGGTACTTTAATATCTATTGACATTGCTTATTTATAGAAAATGACCGTTTACAATTAAAATAGTTAACAAACCGATGACAACAGTGCCTAAAATCAATCTTATAGACTGCACTGCTTCAACTGTAAGACTAGGAACCTTTTTTAGCCTGTGGGTTAGCTTCAGCATGCTTACAGCAGAGTAATAACTCCAGTTTTTAGTAAGAGCAAAAGAGGTAAAGGCACAGATGATTGAGGATACACACATCATCATGATACCCCCCACAATATTAGGTACCATATAACCTATGAGGATCACTATCATCCATGTCACTAAGGTTATACCTGCCCAAATAATTTTGGTTTTAGGATTGAGAACCATCAGCAAAGGCACAAATGATATAAGATTTTTAGCAAAAACTCTAGCAAAATCTTCTGATATATAACCATGCGCGTTATCAGTAAGTTCTTTAGTAATACTGTCTAATAACTCCTGTTTTACCTTGGTCTTAATGTATATCAGTCTTGAGGAATCTTTGTGCTTTGCTGCAGTTAAAATTGATTCTACAGTAACACCTTGAGCTACAGCCTGCTCTTTAGCAATCTCCATCTCATGTCTTTCGATGGTTCTTATTGTCTTAGCTAAAATTGCCTTTGAAGCTAAGGCTTTTACGCACTTAATCTTTTCATCAACATCATCAGCTGATGCGATTAAAGTATCAGAGAGTAAATGAGACTCGTCGTTGAAAACATAATCTAATACTGGAGGCTTACAGATTGAGCGTAAGTTTTTATGTCCACAGATAATAAAATCAAATGGCTTTTCTACTCCCACGAGATAGACATGCACGGCATAGCATGGAGCAGTACCCAAAAAGTTTACGCTATAACCTCGAGCGGTTTCATTACCGTTTGGTTTGCCTGAGAAATCGGCTGCCTCTATGATGGCCTTTTCATCCTCTTTTGAAAATGAGGTGATTTTTTTATCAGTACCAGGTACCATGAGAGAAATACTGATTTGCTTTTTGCAGTCAGCATCATAGATAACTTCTCTATCAACAGTAACCTCACCTTTACCTTGGCAGTCTTTACACTTTACTTTACCAGTACCGTTACAGGTATGGCATTTAGCATTGCCAGAGCCATGGCAGACAGGACAGGCCTTAGCACTGCCATGACAGGTAGGACATTCGATGGTGCCTTTACCGCCACAGTTCTCACAAATGGAACTACCACTGCCATGACAGTTTTTACATCTAGTTTTACCAATAGCATTGATACGGTTAAAACAGATGATCTGACCAGAGAGGGCTTTTAAGTCTTCAAATGAAGCCCCAGAGAGGTGTTTTACAAATTCTTTTGTTTTAGCGCTGTCTTTTTCAAGTTCTTTAGTATTTGCTAAAGTAAACTCATCTAACGCGCTCGTTGAGAGCACATGAGTTTCATCACTTACAGAACGAAGAATTTTATCAGAGCAGCGACACTTAAAATTCCAGTTCATGGAATAGGATACGGACGCACTAAATTCTACCAAGTCTGAAATTCTAAAGTTTGCTGTAGGAACACCACAACGTGAAAAGATAGCAGCAACAGTGTCATACAGACGCTGTTTTAACAGCTCAAGATTTGCCTTTGACTCTTGAGGAGTGCTCTGTTCTTGATTTTGAGTAGTATTGTTATCCGCGCTCTTGTCAGGTGCAGACTGATTCTGTACAGGTACTGTATTTACCTGTGAATCGCTATTCTCTGTAGCTACTGTGGTTGTTTTTTTGCCGCTTTCAGGCATACGTTATCCTCGTTCATAATTCTTATATTCTATCGGCACTTTTTGAAATTTATTGACTACAACTCATAATTTTAAGAGCAATTTTATCTTTTTAGTTATTTGTCCTAAAAGTAAGCTTTAAAGCAGTCAGGTGTAACCTGACTGCTTTAAACTTGATCTTTGTGTACTGAGATTTAAGCAGTACTAAGCTATATGCTTATCTGTGGTCAGTGCCTTCATGACATAATCAAAAAAGCCTGTGTTATCTATCTTTAAATAAGTGTTGTTACCAAAGGTAACCGCACCATTTTCTATGGTGTAGCTTGCTACATCAAAAGACAGAGTCTTAGCTTTATGATCTTTAATTAAAACTACCCTCTTATTAGTTACTACTAAGATACCATCTTCTTTAGAGAAAGAATAAAGGACATCAGCTAATACTCTTTTAACAAATTTAGGTAGAGTACTGTTTAAATGGTAAATTCTGTCTGAGAAAGTAGCGATAATGTTCTCTTCATCCTCACAGACGTAATCGTCAACCTCGATTACAAAGTTAGCCTCATCATTACCGCCTACGCAGTATAAAAGGTTATTGTTCTGAGCAATGAACTTTGCAATTGGATATGGTAGTTCTGAAAACTTAATTTCTAATAATCTTAAAACAGAAATTGCGTTTCTAGTAAAGGTATCGAAATTTGAGAACAGTCTATTTCTGTCATAGCGCTCAATCATATAGTAAAGTAAAAAGATGTATTGAGCTTTTACATCAACCGCGCTCTGTGTAACCCAAGATAAGGTCTTTAAGAGAGCTACTGTATTCTCTGGAGTATCATCAATTAAGTTGTCAGCTAAAGCCTTATTAGACTTTTCACGAGCAAAGATCTCTTTGAAGAAATACTTTGGACCAATCTGACGCATTCTGCTTCTGTAATTATGTAAAAAACCGTATGTATCATCACCTGGTTCAATGAGTTTTACATCTGAATTGAGATATACCCTAGCACTTCTTTTAAAGACAACCTTACGGTTATCGTTATCTTTAAATACCAAGTAAATAGAGATTAAAAGAGGTATAGCGCCTAAAACAAAAGGATATAATCCCTGTTTAAAGTCGCCATCCCATAAGAAAGGTAATGATACAAACAGGTTTAACCAGCCGTACCAACCTAAGAATCCCTGTAGACGGGTTACAAAGACACCATCTGGAAAGATAAACATAGAAATTCTGTAATTAAGGTGAGTTAAAACTAGTGATAAAACTAGTAAAAAGAATAAGATCAAAAACATGGTCAGTTCTCATTTTTTATTAAATTTATTGTGCAAACTATCATAACAGTATCTTAGTACAAATTTCGTGACTGTACGTTTAATTATTTGATAAAAAATGAGATTTGCACTGAAAAAGACTTATTTATTTTTCCTTAGGATAAAATGATAACGTTTTAGTTATTATAGTAAGAAATGCAAAGAGAGTAGCTCGATTTAGAATTTAAAACCTTTTGCTTTAACAAACTCAAGCCACTTTTTATCATCAACAGCTACACCTTTTGAAGGTTCATAGACATGTGTTTCATAAAAGTAGTTTCTCTCGCCTAATATAGCAGTATCGGTAAGATAGGTCATCTCAGAGTTTACTTCAAAGCCATCGGTTTTAGCTCTGTGATTTGTAAATGCTACGAAAAAGATTGGCTTGTTTACTTTCTCATCAACACAGAACTGATAGTGAAGTTCACCTCCTTTTAAGTTACAGAACTTTCTGTATTTTGATTCAAGGTAGTTGTATGAGACATCATAGATGCCACGGGTTCTGTAGATATGAACGTGAGAGTCATCAGTGTCTTCGAGTTTTTCTAAATTGTAGAAAAACATTCTTTGCTCTAGTGTCTTGGTAAACTCAACAGCAGTTTGTGATTGAGCTAGTTTTGCTTCTTGCTCTAGAACTTTAGGATCACTTGTACATGAGGCTAAAGATAAAAGAGCTAAAGATAATAGCGCTAACTTAGTTTCTTTCTTAGCAAAACGAGTTGTTTTTAAAGCCATATCTTTAACTACGTTCATAATCTTTTGCCTCTGTCCTACTATCTTACTTTACTTAATCTGACCTGAGTTTTAGTCAATTATAATATACAAATACTATCTTGGCAGTGACAATAACAGGTTGTTAATGTTGTCGATAGTTCTTAAGTTTTGTCTTAAGAGCTGATGATGCTCTCTTTTACCAATTGATGATTTGCCCTCTTCATTTACACGATTAGGATTGGTAAGCATATTACATTTGTCAGAAAGCCCTATGCTTCTTTCGCTCTCTTTACCTATAGTGTTTGATACCTTAGTTGTGATCAGGATAATCCTCTAAGATCTTCTTTAACTCATTAGCTATTCTCTTGTCAGAGACAGAGATCTTCACACCTAACTGCTGGGCAAAATAAGATACACGCAGTTCTTCAATTAACCACTTAACCTCGATAAGAGCATCAGGTACTACCTGATACTTGTATCTTGAAAGAGTGTTTTTATAAAGTTCGTTTACCTCTTCAATCTTACGTGTATACATAAGATCACGATTTACATCACGAGATAGTTTATCGATTCTATAAATAATCGCCTCAAGATAACGTGGCATCTGCATTAAGTGCTCAAGTTTGGTTGAGCTTACAAAGCCTTTATAAACTAAAGAGTCTAATTGTGAGGCAATATCTTTATAGCTGTAAGCTACAGAGAGATTTATCTGTCCTTTTAAAAGACGTCTGATTTCATGGACTTTAAATAAAATCTTGTCTACAAAAGAGCATAGATACAGAGCCTTATCATTTAAATCAGCTCTTACCTTTTGCGCTAAGTTATTAAAGCTCGTCTCATCATAGCAAGGAGCATGATTTTCCTGCATGATTAGATCAATTGAGCCTAAAACTAAGTCAGAAATTAACTCCTTTACAGAGCCTAAAGGCTGATAGTACATAGAGAGCTTTGACTTATTTGGTAAGTGTTGCTCAAGATAAGCTGTAGGCTGTTTAATTGATAGAGACAATAACTTTCTCTGTCCCTGCCACATGGCTTTTTCCTGTTTAAACTTACTGTCATAAAGCTCTAGAGCTACACCATTACCTTTGTCGGTTAAAGCAGGATAGGCTGTAATTTCAATAGAGCCCTGCTTAGTTACCTGCTCAGACTTAATCGTACCAAAGGTCCAGGTAGAACTTGGAGCACTCTCTTTATGAGTTTTAACTACTTTCTTTAGAACATCCTGAACTTCACCCTGCAGTGATTGAGATAAAGCTTCAAAGTTACGACCTTTCTTAATTACTTTGCCCTTTTCATCTTCAATTGCAAAGATCATAAAGAGGTGTTTATCAATTAAAGTCTTATCAAAGTCATCAGCTGTAACTAACTCACCGCCCATACGGGTTAACTCTTTAGCTGACTTCTGATACAGATCGTCACTGCAAGGGCCTCCTAAAGCTTCAGCTAAAGCTTCGGCATAATTTGGAGCAGGGATTAAGTTCTTTCTTAATCTCTTAGGTAATGACTTAATTAAAGAGGTTAAAAAGTCTAATCTTAGGCCAGGGATTTGATATAGAAACTCTTTAGAATTTACCCTGTTCAATACTGCTAATGGGATATGGACAGTTACACCATCATCCTTTGAGGTAGGATCAAAGACATAGCTTAACTTTAATTTAAACTTGTCCTGTATCCAGAACTCAGGGAAATCCTGCTCCTGAATTTTATTAAAGTTATCTTTGGTAACTAACTCTAATGAGAAATCCAGATAATGAGGATCCTGTTTTACTTTCTCTTTCCACCATTTTTCAAAGTGGCGGACTGTTACAATATCCTCTGGTAACTTTTTAGCATAAAACTCTTCTAGTACTGTGGAGTCTACTAAGAGGTCACGGCGTCTTAACTTATCCTCAACATGTACCACTTCATCTACAAGCTCAAGATTATGACGGAAGAAGTCATACTTTAACTCAACGTCACCTGCGACCAGTCCATCACGGATAAAGAGTTCACGGCAGAGTTTTTTATCAATCTGACTGTATTGAACCTTGCGTCCCTGAACTATAGGCAATCCATATAAAGAAATGGTCATTGAAGCAATTACCGCGCCCTGCTTTTTAGACCAGTGAGGTTCAGCATAGCTCTTTTTAATTAAGTGAGCTCCGATAGTCTCAACCCACAGAGGATCAATTGAAGCTACAGTTTTAGCAAACAGACGGCTAGTTTCATTTAATTCAGCTGAGCATATCCACTTAGGCTTCTTTTTACATAAGACAGATGATGGGTGAATTACAAATTTCACACCTCGAGCACCTAAATACATGCCCTTGTCATTATCCTCATAATGGCCAATCTGTGAGAGCAGACCTGAAAGTATGGCTCTATGAATTGCTTCATAAGTAGAAGGAACCTCATTAGAGCGATACTTTAGGCTCTGGCAGGATGCCCTTAACTGACGTAATAAATCAAACCACTCACGTACTCTTAGATAAGAGATATATTCAGCCTTTAGACGTTTGCGAAGTGCTGAATTACTCATCTTAGTCTGCAGCTGGCAAATATATTTATATAAGTTCAAATATGAGAGAAAATCAGACTTTTCATCATCAAAACGGTGATGAGCCTGTCTGCTCTGCTCCTGCTTATCTAATGGTCTCTCTCGAGGATCCATTACAGCTAAAGCTGAGACGATTACTAAAACCTCACTTAAAGCACCTTCTTTATCTGCCTGTACGAGCATTCTAGACAATCTTGGATCTGCAGGGATCTTAGATAAAGCCACGCCAATCTTAGTAAGCTCAATCTCATCTGTGCCCTTACCTTTAGCGTCATTGATGGCTCCTACCTCTTCTAAGAATCTGATACCATCAGTTACCTGACGCATCTGAGGAGGATCAATAAATGGGAATTTAGTGATATTACCTAGATGCAAAGCTACCATCTGTAAGATTACAGCAGCTAAATTAGTTCTTAGAATTTCAGGATCTGTAAATTCTGTGCGGGATAAGAAGTCCTCCTCTGAATACAGTCTTACGCAGACACCTTCACTGACACGACCGCAACGGCCTTTTCTCTGGTTGGCACTTGCCTGGGAAATCTTTTCTACAGGTAATCTTTGCACCTTAGTACGTGGAGAGTAACGGCTGATTCTAGCTGTACCAGGATCAATAACATATTTAATACCAGGAACAGTAAGTGAGGTTTCAGCTACGTTTGTACATAAAACTACACGTACAGTTGAGTGTGGTGAGAAGATCTTGTTCTGCTCTGCTGTAGCTAATCTTGCATATAAAGGCAAGATCTCTGTATTTGGAAGATGAGCTTTCTTTAAGAAAGCTGCAATATCCATAATTTCGCGCTCACCTGGTAAAAAGACTAAGGTATCAGCTCTTCCATGCTCTTTAAACAGGAACTTTAAAGCCTTTAGAATGCCGTTGCGTAAATCGAGCTCTTCGACCTCACACTCAGGATCATCCTCATCACCATCCTGCAATCCTAAAGGCATATATTCAACTTCCACAGGATAAGTACGACCTGATACTTCAATTACAGGAGCATTGTTAAAGTGCTTTGAAAAGCGCTCGGTGTTAATAGTAGCTGAGGTAATGATTAACTTTAAGTCTTTACGCTTTATAAGTAACTGCTTTAAATAGCCTAATAAGAAATCAATATTAAGTGATCTTTCATGAGCCTCATCGATGATGATGCAGTCATAGTTTAAAAGTAATCGGTCTGAAGCTGTCTCTGACAGTAAGATACCGTCAGTCATCAACTTTATATAACAGTTCTCTGAAGTTACATCAGTAAATCTTACTTTATAACCTACGCTGTGGCCTAACTCTTCACCTAACTCCTGTGCAATACGGGTAGATACGGCACGGGCTGCCAGACGTCGTGGCTGAGTATGACCGATTAGACCATGAAGACCTAAACCTGCTTCTAAACACATCTTAGGAATTTGGGTAGTCTTACCAGAGCCTGTCTCACCTGCGATGATAAGAACCTGGTTATTTTTAATAGCTTCAATGATCTCATCATGTTTTTGAGCTACAGGTAAAGCTTCATCATAGGTGATTTTAGGAAGGCTTTGCTTTCTGTTTTCAAAAAAGGCTTTGTACTTTTCTAAATCATCAGAGATCTTTAACTGCAAGTCTAAAAGCTTATCAGCATTGCTTACAGAATTATCCTCACTTTTACCCTGTTTGTCTTTAGGGGTTATAGAACTCAAAGAGAGCTTTTTAAGCTCTCTTGACAGGTTAAGACGATGTTTATAAGTTAAATTATCAAATTCAGCTTTGACGTTTCCTATAAACTTTTCAAGTTTTGGATCTAAGTTTTTATCTAAGTTATTATTCATTTAGGTTTTATCTAATTTAAAAGGCAAGTTGCCTTGCCTTTATCATAAAAATTGTGTGTTAACTGTGTGCTGTAAGCTTAGCTTTTAAAGTAAAAGCTAACGATATTCACAGTCATCGTTAATGCTGTCAAAGAGTTGAGCCTGCGCTAATTTTCTGCGACGACGCAAGTCCTCCTGCTCACTCTTGTGTAAGTTTAATTTTGCCTTTCTTAAGCGTTCAAATTCAGCAGCTCTCTCGGAGGCTAAATACAGACCTGCTCTGCGTATTTTATCCCCTTCAAGATCAACTACCACTAAAGTAACTTTAATGAGGTTTACCATATCGCCAGCTTTTGGATAACCACCGATATGATAAGACATCAAATCACCTAAAGTTAGAGTTTTCTCAAATGAGGTTAACTCAAAATCAAACTGTTTAGCTAAATCAACCATTGGGGTTGAGGCGGCATAAATCTTATCGCCATGATACAGAGGATGGCTCTTAATTCTGCTCTCATGAGAGAACAGTGCATTTAATAAAGTCTCATCAGCATCAGTACCAATCATGGAAATGATGTCACCTGTTTTAATTACAGTATCACCATGACACTTGATCATTTTACCGTCTCTAAAGATAGCAGCTACAGTAGTGCCCTTTGGAAAGGTAATTGAACGTAAGGTTCTGTCATTAAATGAAGGCTCTTTAATGCGATAGTTTAATAACTCATAGTCATTAGAGAGCATGATACCTACATCTGATTTGGTAATAGGTGTCAGCATCGATGGTGCATAAACCTTTAAAAGTTTAGCTAAAGGTAAAATTAAAGAGCCTTGGAAGAGTAAAGATACAATTACTACCACGAAAGCTACATTAAAGTACAGCTGAGGGTTATCAAGATGCTCAAATACTGGATAGATAGCAAGTACAATAGGCACAGAACCTCTTAATCCCACCCAGCTCATAAAGATAATGTCTCTTTTGTTATAAGACTTAAAAAATGGCTTTATGCATAAGAAGACAGTTAGAGGTCTTGCAATTAAAGTAATCACCACAGCAATTACTACACCTGGGAACCAGAATTTCACCATCTCATGAGGTGTAACTAAAAGACCTAACATTAAGAACAGAGTGATCTGTGATAACCAGGTAAAGCCTTCAGATACAGGCAGGATGTAACTTACCTGTCTGGTCTTCTGATTGCCCACACACATACCAATGATAAAGATAGCCAAGAAGCCTGAGCCTCCTAGGTATGAGGTAATAGCAAAACCAATTAACCCTAAACCAATAACGAGAATACTGTAAAGACCTACACCTAAGGATAAGGTTGAGACAATCATACGAGCGATAAAGCCAATGAAGACGCCCATGACAATACCAAAACCGAACTGTTGCACAAAGAAGATAAGAGCATCAGTAAATGAAGTGGCCTTTTGAGAAGCAAAGGCAATCATGGTGGTAGTCAACAAAATTGCCATAGGATCGTTAGTTGCTGACTCAATCTGCAGAGTATTAGATACATTTGACTTTAAAGAAATGTTCTTGTCTTTACCTAATAAAGAGAACACTGCAGCAGCGTCAGTAGAACCTACGATACATCCTAAAAGTAATGCCTGAATTAAAGAGATATCAAGTAATAAATAAGCAATTAAACCTGTGATACCGGAGGTTAGGATAACACCTACGGTTGCTAAAACAGCAGATTCAGCTGCCACATTTTTCATCATAGAAAAACTGGTACGCAAACCACCGTCTAGCAGAATCACCGCAAGCATTAAGTTTGCAATAAAGAAAGCTGAGGAGTAATCAGTATAGTGCAGGTGCAGGATAATACCGTCTTCACCTGTTAACATACCAATTGACAAGAACAGTAACAGTAACGGGGTACCAAAGAAGGACGATAATTTTGAAGCCAGAATAGCGAAAGTTAAAAGAATACCAACTATGAGAAAGGCATAGTTCATGTCAAATTCTGGCATTTATCCTCCAATGAACTGCTCTGATATAGGTTTATAGGTTTATTAAGCCATAAATGTAAACGGCTCTTAAAGTACCCTTTTTATGGTACTTACACCTCTTGGTTTGATTAGGTCTTTTATTGTTTTATAAATTTTCGATTTTTAGTTCTTCGTATATTTTAATCTAGAAAGGGCTTTAAATATAGGCTTAATGACGATATTTACTCACTTGTTCATGCAAATGTTTTTCATATAAACTCAATTTTCTAAAAAATAACTGTTTTTAGAAATACAAAACGTTAATTACAGGCTAAAACTTGATCAGGATCATAGCTTTTACAACTCATAAAAAACTCTCTTTTTATAAACACTATATTTATCTTTATTAAAAATACATGTCCATTTTAGTGCATACATGCACCATAGTTTATTTAATTGATTTATAAATACTTTTTATAAATCTAATCTTAAGTACGGTAAATATTCTTTGGTTTTACTAAATATCACGCACCATTAATGTGAGATAGGGCTTTAAGGTTGTTTCTTTGTGGTAACATCAACGACATGGCTTAAGGCATAACCAATGCCTGCCACCTAGATTTTTAACTAAGATACAGCATCAAAGGAGCTGTTATTTATGTGTTCAATTTTCGGTATTTTTGATATTAAAGAGCATCCTGAAGCTCTTCGTCAGACTGCACTTGAGAACTCAAGACTGCAGTTGCACCGCGGTCCTGATTGGGAAGGTATTTATCAGGGCGATCATGCAATTATTGTTCATGAGCGTCTGTCAATTGTTGATCCTCAGAATGGTGCTCAGCCTCTATATAATGAAGACAAGTCTATTGTTTTGGCTGTTAATGGCGAAATCTACAATCACAAAGATCTGAAGAAAGAACTTACAGTTGATTACAAGTTCAAGACAGGTTCAGATTGTGAGGTAATCATCCCTCTATATGAAGAATTCAAGCGTACTGGTAAAAACTTTGTAGACAGATTAGTAGGTGACTTTGCTTTCGTTATCTATGACGCTAAAGACAACACTATCTTTGCAGCCCGTGATCATATGGGTATTAACCCTATGTATGTTGGCACTGACAGAGAAGGTCGTTTTTATGTAGCCTCAGAAATGAAAGCTTTAGTTAACGTTTGTGACTCAGTAAAAGAATTCCCTCCACGTCATTACTTATACACTAAAGACGGTGACTATGAGTTTAAGCAGTACTACAAGCGTGACTGGTTCGAGTATGACAATGTTAAGAACGACCCTGCTGATGTAAAGAGTTTAAAAGATGGTCTGATGGATGCAGTTCGTCGTCAGTTGATGTGTGATGTACCTTACGGTGTATTACTCTCAGGCGGTCTTGATTCATCTGTAATTTCAGCTATTGCCAAGTTCTACTCAGAAAAGAGAGTTGAGGATGACGGCAAGTCACAGGCATGGTTCCCAAGATTACACTCTTTTGCAATCGGTCTTGAAGGTGCACCAGATCTTAAGAAAGCTCGTGTAGTAGCTGATTACTTAGGTACAGTTCATCACGAAATTCACTATACAATTCAGGAAGGCTTGGATGCTCTTCGCGATGTTATCTATCACATTGAGACCTATGATGTAACTACTATCAGAGCTTCAACTCCTATGTACTTAATGGCACGTTACATCAAAGCTATGGGCATTAAGATGGTTTTATCAGGCGAAGGTTCTGATGAGATCTTCGGCGGTTACCTATACTTCCACAAAGCTCCAAATGCTAAAGAGATGCACGAAGAGTTAGTAAGAAAGTTAGATCAGTTGCACTTATATGACTGCCTAAGAGCAAATAAGTCTCTAATGGCATGGGGTGTTGAAGGTCGTGTTCCATTCCTAGATAAGAAATTCTTAGACATCGCAATGCACTTCAATCCTGAAGCTAAGATGTGCCCTGGTAAGGTTATCGAAAAGAAGGCTCTAAGAGAGGCTTTTGACGGTATGTTACCAGAGGAAGTTCTATGGCGTCAGAAAGAGCAGTTCTCTGATGGTGTAGGTTACTCATGGATTGATGCTCTGCGTGACTATGCTGAAGAAAAAGTTTCAGACAGAAAGTTTGCTGAGCGTGAGGTAAGATTCCCAGTAAACACTCCTTTAACAAAGGAAGCTTACTTATACAGAGAAATCTTTGAAGATCTGTTCAAGTTACCATCAGCAGTTAAGACTGTTCCATATGGTAAGTCTGTAGCATGCTCTACCCCTACTGCTATTGCATGGGATGCTAAGTTTGCAAAGATGAACGATCCATCAGGTCGTGCAGTTACCGATGTTCATGAAGAAGCTTATGAGATGGGTCACAAGATGTAATTGTCTTAAGACATTACATGTATGAACCATTGATAGCTTTTAACAAAGCTATCAGATAGATTTTAAATTCTGTTCATTGGTATTTATATCTTACTCTTTTAAGGTTCAGCGCAAGCTGAGCCTTTCTTTTATCCTAAAGTTCCTCCTGTTTTTATCGTTACAAAACTGATTTATTCTTAACTTTAAGACAAGATCACCTATCTGTAACTCCAATTTCTATGGCTCTATTAAAGTTCTGTATAATCACTTATAACTTATTAACTTTAGGTCACACCATGAAAGACATCTCCTGTATCTTAAAAACTCTTATGGCATTTACCTGCCTTTTATTTACAACCTCAGTGCTCACAGCCTGCAGCTCCATCACCGATAACTCTCAGCCACCTACTCCTTATGAAAAGATTGGTGATGTAACTGAGCTTACAAAGTATGTTGAAAACGGTAAAACCACCTTAGGTGAACTCTTCACTCACTTAGCTCCAAGTACAGCAAGCTCTGATTATTTGCTAAATACTGTTCTCTATACCGGTAATTTAAAAAAGGATAATAAAAGATTTTTAGTGGTGCAGTACTGGGCAAGATATCCAGGCTTAAGATACAAGCCAAACGCTGTATGCAAGACCACTAAGAACATTATCATCACCTTAAAAAATGACAATCTAAAGGCTGACAATATAGTTGAAAGTGTTGATTACACTGGTGCCTCATATGCTATTCAGGATGTCGTCTTTAGTAAATCAACCGAGTACTATCATGAATTAACAGATCACGAGTTAAAAGACACCATCAACTATGACTGGAGTAAGGTATATTTCCAGTCTGTAGTCTTAGACAGCGTAAAAGCTGACTCTAAAAAAGATAAAGATGAAATACAGATCATCTCAGATCAGTTAATCAAAGTTGTTTATGAAGCTCCAAGCTTAAAGCTTGTTGATAGAGATGATTTTAAAAAGACCAAGCTTTCATTTGGCAAAAACACAGACAATATCGTACCAAAGGTTGAAAAGACCACTGACTACTATGAGTACGTTGATTGGGATAAAGGAGAAATTCTGCCTCCATGGTTTAGAAGATTAGGAGAGGATTTCTTCTTCATAGATGTTACAAATGCTATTCTTTATTTATAAGGATCATCCTTTGTAAATCAGAGTCCATGTCTAAAGAAATAAGCCATGTTATGTAAGGTGCAACTTTAGCATTACAATAAAAAAAGCACTGTATAATAAGATATAAATTACCTGCACCATAAACTACAAACACCAATCAGGTGCTGGTTCATTTTCTAAAATGATGAGGTACTTCTTGAAAGTATTCAAACTTTTATTAAGTCTTATAGCGCTTTTGTGTACAACAACTTTCCTTACAGGATGTTCTAGCTTTTGTGAAGATCTTGGTGATGTAACTGAGGTTAATCGTTATGTAACTAATGATCTTTCAACTGTAAAATCAGTTTTATCAAGGATGTTAAATCCAAATGAAGAAAAGCGCAGCTACGACTACTATGTTTCAAGAAAGCTCTATGAAGCCACACAGGTAAGCTCTGGCAACAAGATCTTAATTGCTCACTACTCTGTAGATTTTCCATTAAAGTCTCAGCCTTATAGAACAGTAAAAGACGTAATACTTTTACTTCAGGATGATAAGCTGTCAGAAAACAGCATTGTTCATGATATCAAGACCTTTGGTGCTGCCTACCTAAAAAATGAAGGCATAAATGAGTACTATGCCATGTCTGAGCAAGAGCTAAAAATCTTTGCCAATATGGGTAACAGCTACATCAGTTCTAAAAGCAAAACCGGTCAGTTCAAATCAGAACTTGATCTTACTGAAGACAAGTTAATCAATGCTGAAACTTCAGAGTTATTCGGTCAAATTGATGATCTTAAAGAAGTTGATAATGAAAAGCTCAATGCTCTAGGCGTTACAGATATAGAAAGCGGTAACGCTGCTCCTAGAATTAGAATTGTAAAAGAATCCTATATCTTAGATGCCATCTATATCGTAACTGTAATCGCTACTATGGGATACAACTTGAATCATTAATGGTGTTTATTCTTAGCGGTTCTCTTGGACTTTGAGAGCATGAAGTGACAATCAGCTTTAGCTCAAGGCTAATTGAGGTTGATGATTTAAAAACAACCTTCAAAAGGCTTTGCCAGATAAAGAGGAATAAGCTGAGAAACTTAATGCTTTCTCATATAACAAAATATTTGCTTTTGCTCCTCTAGCCTTTTCATGATTTTCTTTCTTCCTTTCTTTCTTACTTTCTTTCTTGTTTTCTTTTATAATAAAAAAGAAAGAAAGGAGAAAGGATATCGTACGAAATGCTGTCATTTGAAAATCAGAATATAGAGTTCAAACAAGAATATGTTCCCGATATTCGCAAAGAAGTAATGGGGTTTGCCAATGCTTATGGCGGAACAGTCTATGTTGGAGTCAGAAAAGATGGTGCTGTCTTAGGAATTGATAATCCTGATGGGGTGATGCTACAAATAGTAAATTCACTAAAAGATTCAATATCTCCTGATGTAATGCAATTTGTAAAAGTAAACACAGTTGAGATAGAAGGCAAACAGGTTGTCGAAATTGATGTAACGACAGGAACGAATCGACCTTATTATCTTAAAGAAAAGGGCCTAAAACCTAGTGGAGTATATGTCCGAAAAGGCAGTTCCACACAGCCAATGACAGAAGAAGGCATCAGAGAAATGCTCATTCAAAACAGTGGCAGAGCCTTTGAACAGTGTAGAAGCATGAATCAGGAATTGACTTTTCAGACATTTTTTTCAGAAATGCAAAGCAGATCTCTAGAAGTCGGACCCTCTCAGATGAGAACACTTAAACTCATTGGAGAAGATGGTCTTTATACGAATTTAGCTTTGCTGCTGTCAGATCAGTGTGAAATAACTACAAAAGTTGCACTTTTTCAGGGAACTGATAAAGAACAGTTCCGTGATAGAAAAGAATTTACTGGTTCTATTTTGAAGCAACTTGAAGATGTATATCAGTTCATAGATCTTGTAAACAAAACCAAAGCTACTTTCTCTGGACTTAATCGAACTGATAAGAGAGATTATCCAGAAGAAGCTGTAAGAGAAGCGTTGCTTAATAGTATTGTCCATAGGGACTATTCTTTTAGTGGCAGTAATCTTGTTAATGTTTACGAGGATAGAATTGAGTTTGTGTCTCTTGGCGGACTGGTTTCATGCTTGGAGCTAAAATCTATTTTTCTTGGAGTATCCATGTCGAGAAATCCTAACCTTGCAGCGATTTTTTATCGGATGAGGCTGATTGAAAGTTATGGTACGGGAATAGGAAAGATAGAACGCGTATATAAATCAAATCTACTGCAGCCTAAATTTGAAACTGCAAAGGGAGTTTTCAGAGTGACTCTTCCAAACAGAAATGAGGAGCATGACTCTAATATACAGTCCTACAGTGGCAATGACGGTGATATCTCTTTTAATGAACAGAAGAAACTTATCATTCAGTATGCAAAGGAAAAAGGCAGTGTATCAAGAAAAGAAGTTGAGAATTTGATTGGAGCAGGAACAACCAAAGCATTCAGGCTTCTAAAGGAACTCTGTGAGGCAAAACAGCTTGAGCAGACAGGAACAGGAAAGTTAAGAACATATGTTATCAAATAAACCTTTTACCTCTATTTCTACAAATCATATAAAAGTTTGTTGAGCGGTATTAAGGAGAAATTGAGCATTCTTTGTTTAAGGTTCCTTTGTTTAAACTTCCTTTAAAGTGTGAACTTAGTGCTAGTTCAAAAATTCGCCTTAAGATGATTACTTCTGAAATTTGCTAAATTCTGAGGATTTAGAAAACGCCCCTAAAAAAGCTATGCCGGATTTTGTCTAACATAGCTTTTTGTTTAACGTGGCAAGACAATCTTTTCTATGAAAAATTACTGGTGCATGAAGAAGCCAATAATTAAGATGATGCTTACGCCCCACATAACTGGAGTTACCTGACGGTATTTACCAGTGATCAGCTTTAATAGACAATAGCTTGCAAAACCGAAGCCAAAACCATTACCAATAGAATAGGTCATTGGCATCATGATCACGGTTAAGAAAGCTGGAATTGATTCAGAGAAGTCTGTAAAGTCGATACCCTGTACATTCTTCATCATCATAGCACCAACTACGATAAGAGCAGGAGCTGTTGCATAAGCAGGAATTAAGCTTGCAAGTGGTGAGAAGAAGAATGCTAATAAGAAGCAGATACCAACAACTACTGCGGTAAGACCAGTCTTACCACCAACATTTACTCCAGCTGATGATTCAACATATGAGGTTACAGCACAGGTACCCATGGTTGCTGATAATAAGGTACCAACAGAATCGGTCATCAGAGCCCTATCGCAGTTTTCAATCTTACCGTCTTTATCTACAAGACCTGCAGCCTTGGTAACACCGATTAGAGTACCGATATTATCGAATAGCTCAACAATGGTGAAAGTAAAGATGATTGAAATTAAACCATAATGGAAAGCACCTACAAGATCCATCTTTAAGAAGGTCTCCCCCATACCAGGGAAAGAGAAACTTACAACATCTGAGATGCCCTCAGGTGCCTTAGTTACGCCAAAGATCATTCCAATTACTGTTACGGTCACGATACCGATTAACATGGCTGCTCTGATTTTTAAAGCTAAAAGAGCGCCAATGATGAGTACTCCTAAAAGAGCTAGATCAACTTTGGGATCAGAGAAAGTACCTAAGGTGATCTTTGTAGCAGGAGATTCAACAATCAGATTTGAGCTTTGAAGACCAACGAAAGCAATAAACATACCTATACCGACTACGGTCGCAGATTTCAAACTCATTGGTACAGCATCAATAATCATCTGACGCAGTTTGGTAACAGTCAGCACAAAGAAAACTAAACCTGATACAAACACAGCACCTAAAGCTGTTTCCCAATTCAAGCCTACAGTCTTACATACATAGAAGGTAAAGAAGGCATTAAGTCCCATGCCAGGAGCCATAGCAACCGGAAGATTTGCAAAAAGGCCCATTGCAATAGTACATAAAGCAGCAGACCAGATAGTTGCAGCAACAGCTGCTTCTACAGGGATTCCTGCTTCTTTTAAGATTGATGGGTTAACAAAAATAATGTAAGCCATTGCTACGAAAGTAGTAATACCGGCAATGATCTCAGTGCGGACATTAGTTCCTTTAGCTTTTAATTTGAAATGACGATCTAAAAAGCCCTGATCGTTCTTTGAGATGGTGTCAGACATAATTTCCTCTGAATGAAAAATACCTGCTATAAAAGCGCTTTCAGTATATTTGAATTTACCTTAGTGTCAATGCTGATTGCATAAGAAATCGACTTTTACCAAGATTTGATAAATATCGTATTCACTAATGTGCTGACAAGCGTGCATATGCAAAACTTCTAGAGTGTTTTAAGACTGCTTTTGAAGAGTTTATTAAGAATTTTTGTAGAGAAAAATGGAGGCTTTATAAAGATACTTATATTGAGCTAGAGGTATATATTGTGTTGAATGCAAATATATTGAGAATAATTCCATACTTTGATGGTATTTAGTTTTACCTGATGGTCAGGCAAAACAAAAAGCTACCATGATGGCAATAAAACCAATCACTATCAAAAGAGTCAGTACTAAACCTACAATAGATAAAGCAATACCTGTATAACACAGTTTTGTGCTTTCTGGATGCTTTTTTAAAGCTATAAAACCAAAGACAATACCTAAAACAGCTAAAGCTACACCTAGGAAACAACCTGCACCAGTAAAAATACTTATGATGGAGACAATTCCTAAAACAATCGGAAGATATTGCAAATGATAATCCTTACACTGATGCTTTAGATTGGATGATATTATATTTGACGCAGATAATATTGGCCACATAAATTTTGTACTATTTATTGTAGATTCATTCACTGTAAATATTCAAATTTATTTTTAGGTTCATTAAGTGTGCAATCTATTTTATGTGTCATATTTTTTTTGAAACAAGTTATCCAAAATATTTTTCAATCAAAAAACAAACTACCATCATTATGCCTGTATAAGAAAGAACTCCACCTGAAAAAATGATATTTTCGTCTTTTTTGTCTAATTCAAAAGGAATCGTATAGATAAAGACTACTCCTAAAATTCCAAAAATTGCTCCTAAGATAAAATATGACCAAGCAAAAAAGCTTATGAGTGATGCTATTCCAAAAGTAAGAGGAAGATATATCCAAAATCTCAAAATTCTCATTTTGTACTCCTAACAGAGTAACGTATAAATCTTGTACGATTTATTTTATGTACCCTTAATGTAAGGGTGCAAGCGGATTTTTAGGATTATTTAGTAATCAAATCATTTTTCTGAAAATTAAGCTCTATTTGCTATAATTCATGCGTTACAAACAGTATAAGTTGCAAGACTTCAGTACTTGTTTATCAAGATCATTTATCAGAAGAAAAAGGTCAAATGGAAGAATTAGGTCTTACTAGAGTTCCTTACTATTCAGAACTTAGTGTGTTTAATCGAGATGATGTACCAAATGATGCTGTATGCTTAGTGCTTTCAGTCATGCTCTATTGGCATTCACTAGAAAAGTGCCAGAGATTTAATGCAAGAAATCATGTGCACCTTTTAGCCCGTAATTTAAGAAGAACTCCTGAATGTGTCAAAGAGTGCCTAGACTATCTTACAAGCTTAAAGATCTTAGATAAAAAAGAAGAAACTATCACCACAGAAAGTGACAATCCTGATAAAAAGACCAAATTAAACGAGTTCTATACCCTAAACTTCCATGTACTCCATGAGCTGTTAAAAGAGCATAACCTGAATATTCCTGTAAAGATCCTGCGTTTGGCAAGTGACGATTACTTTGATATCTACTCATATTTATCACCAAAGAGAATGCCTTTAGTACAAGGTCTTGTAGGTATGGTAAAAGGCGGTATTTATGATGAAGCTGCTTTAAATGTCTGCAAGGTTATCTGTGGTATCTGCAAAGACGGTGACTATGAGAATTTCTCATATAAAGCATTAGCTCCTGGTTGGAGAATGTTAGCTCAGCCTCCTGCTACAGCAGAAGACGTCGTACAAAGATATTTAAGAGAAGGCGAGCGCTCTGTAGATATCGATCTTATGGATGGCTCTTTCTTTATGCCAGATGGTGATTACTTTGGAACAGAAAAGCATAAGATTTGGCATTCAGGTAAAAGTAAAGAACCTAGGGTTTTAGCTACTGCCCTATACCTTTGCTTTACAGCTTTAAGTCATGATGTAGAGTTCTATTCAGATCTAGATCTTGAGGAGCTAAAGGATGGCTTTGAACTTCTGAATAAATTTACAGGATTAAAAGGCAGATTATCTGAGGTGTACTTTAACTATAAAGACTTTGCAGGAGATGCCCTTGTAAAGGCTAAAGTAGAGTACCAAAAGATATTAGAATCATTATCATAGATCATATTTGCCACAAGGTAATAATCAAATCTTTAAGGTGATAGTTTTACTTGTGGCAAAATACTAAATTGCCTAAATTTGAGCCTTTTCAATAATACACTGATGAGTTTTAGTGTCTTTTGAGTAGTTAATACCTACTAACAGAACTTCACCTTTATAGTCTTTAAAGAACTGTAAGTAATTCTTCTCTTTAATCTGAGTGATAGCAGTCTGTGCTGACTTATCATACTTTAACTCAATTAAAAGAGCTGGCTTGTTTACACCTTTTTTGGTAGATAGATTAAATCAGCAACGCCTTTTCCTGTAGGTAATTCTCTTATAACGTTATAGGTATCAGTAGTACTTAAAACTAGTGATAATGAGATTACACATAACAATGAGTTCTCGTCATTGTAAGTTAGAATTGAAGTATGATCCTGATGGGCTTCATCAAAGACTTTAGCTACAGCATCAGAATTTAATGACCAGATATCATTTAACAGGTCATATGACTTGCTTATAAGATTATAGACACCAGAGTAATTCTTATTATCTTCAACGATATTTCTAAACTCCATTTTGATTTCTTCATTTGGAATATGAACTGCAAATTTAGAAATATTATCTACCCTGATATCTGAATCTGGTTTTATCGCGAGGTACCCTAAATGAATAAGTAAAGTTAAGACATCATTCTTGGTCTTAAATGTAACCATATCATTTTGGAATTTGGCTACATTCACAACAACATCTTCGCCTGCTATTAACTTTACAATGTCATCTCTTAAGCCTTCCATGTTCATATCAATATATTCTTGAAGGCTTTCAAAAGTTTTCTGTTTTGGTCCAGTAACTTCCAAATCTTTTTCTGCTGATGCTCTTTACTACAGAATTTGGATTATAAATATGAGGGACATCTGTAAAAGAGTAGCCATCATACCATTGCTGCATTTGATTAAAATTCATCTTGAATTCGTTACACAATGACTGAACTTCCCTCTCTGTAAAACCAATAAATGGAGCAAAGTTATCAGGATCAGTCATTGAAAATTCATTGAACATATTCAATGCACTCTGGTTACCGTACTTCTTAATTGGAAGAATGCCTGTCATGTAGGCTAGAGCAATATAGGACTGATCTTTAAAGATACCTTCTAACCATTCAAGATATAGTTTTAAACTTTGAGCATCTTCATTTTTCTCACGCATGATGCGATCCCATTCATCAATAATGAAGACAAAAGGAACTTTGCTGACAGAGAATACATCGTCTAAAGCTTCGTACAATTTGTCTGGAGAATTGAATACAACTTGCGGATAAGCTTCTTTTAATTCTTTTACTATTGAAGATGTGACAGACGAAATCATTTGATTAACATCATGACGTGCGCTATTAAACTCTAGCGACATGTTAATGAAAATAACATTATATTGATTTAAATGTTTTTTATAGCTTGGAGATTTTGCAATTTTGAGACTATCAAACTGGGATGAGCTGTCTTCACCTCTTGAATAGTAAGAACATAGCATTTGTGCTGTTACAGACTTTCCAAAGCGACGAGGTCTACAGAGACAAAAATATTTTTGCTTTGTCTTTATATACTTATTTATGATCTCAATTAAAGGAGACTTGTCAACGTATATAAAAGAATCTAATGATTCTTAAAAAAGATTTTTTTCCTTATTTAAATACTTCGGCATTTTGTCTTCTCAAGCGATGGAATTGCTTTACATTCCTTATTATATATGGAAGGTTGCCATTTTCACACTACAAAAAAGAATTAAAAAAAACAGAAAAAATAAGAAACAGAATTTTTTCTGATACTAAAGAAATAATAAGAAAAATCATAAGAAATTTTCAAAAAAGCTTCTATTTTTTGCATTTTTTGCCAGTAAATTGCCTGTTCTTAAAAATTTACCCTGTACACTGCCTCAAACTTATTTTGAGGATTATTTAATGTTCTTTAAATCAAAATCTGTAGAAAACAGTTTTCAAACTAAAGATCCTACCTGGTTAATTGTGTTAGGTTCTTTAACTCTTTTTGCAACCTGTATCTTTTGCGCCTTAGATGGCGCATCACTATCATCATCTCTGTCATTTGGACTGGTGATCTTACTGAATGTGCCTATCTATGTGGGCATGTTCAAATATGAACCTGACTCTGAGCATTCTAATGAATACTACCTTTGTGACAGTGAGTTGTATAAGCTCTCTGGCTACGAGGAAGTGCCAATCTTAGATAAAAACAGTAACTATAAGTTTACAGAAGCTACCCGTCTTATCGACAGGCATATTGAATCTCAAAAGGAAGAAAACCGTAACCGTGAGGATTATGTACCTATAAATCTGAATAAAGATGACATTGCAGCACTGACCATGGTCGCTGCTAAAAACATCACCAATAAGCTCTTTATTGGATATGGCTACGAGTTTTTACCAAAGCATGCAAGACGATTGGCAAACCTCCAGGAGCAGGGACTAAAGCAATTGCCTCACGGTAAAGGCTCTGCTCAAATTCATAATCTGGAAAGACGCCATAAGCCTCTGTTCATGTCTTTACAGAATATTAAAGATCATGCCATTGTTTTTGGTACTACAGGCGCTGGTAAAACCAGATTCTTTGATCTTTTAATTACTCAGGCCATAGAAAGAAACGATACTGTCATCATTATCGATCCTAAAGGCGATCACGATTTAAAGCGCAGAGCTCGTAGAATCTGTGCCTGTACTCATCGTGATGGTGCTTTCCATGTTTTAGATGTTAAAGATCCAAATTTAACCACATCTGCTTTTAACCTCTTTGGCTCATCCACAAGTGCCTCTGATATTGCAGATAAACTGTCATCTCTTATGAAGCAGTCAACCTTTGATACTGACAGCTTTGCAAGCTATGGTCAGGAGGCTGTAGCCTGTGCTGTAACTGCCTTAGATTGTCTTGATTTACCTGTTGATATCTACCATATCTGCAATCATGCCAATATCGAAAGCTACTTTGACGGCATGGTAGCAGGTCTGTCTAAACTTACAGCTAAAACTCAAAACCGAGATCTTGCTGTGTACTTTGCAAGACTCTTAAAAGGCTATTCTATTGAAAAACACCTTTACACTCATGTAAGAGATTTCTTAGTAAGCATTGGCGATGAAGCTCAATTAGATGGTATTTCTGATATAAGCGAGGATAGTCTTTTAGAGCCAGAGGTTGCTTTATCTTTAACACCAGAGCAGTTATCAGCTCTTAAAGAGAAAGTAAAAGCTCAAAATGATGAGAATAATATCGTTGAAGCTCAAATTGCAGATACAGATGTCTCATCAGGTACTGATAATTATGCTGATAATGGCAGCAGCCAGACAGGTAATTCTACTGATGACAGCAATACCATAAAAACAGAAACTGACTCTAAAGAGACTGAAGTAAAACCTAAAAGACGTGGTCGTCCTCCTAAAAAGAAGCTTGAAGATGCAACTTCAGGTACTGCTTCTGATACAGCAAATAACTCAGGTAAAAGCAAAACTGAGACTAAAAAGACTACAGCTAAAAAGAAAAACTCAAAGCTTAAGAACGTAAAAATTCAGGTCAAGGCAGCAGCTTTTCTTACCTATTACAAGTATCTAAAACAGCACTCAAATTTGGATACTGATCCTGAATTTGAAAAGCTGATATCTATGACTGTAAAAGAACAGTCTTTCTTTGAAAGAACCACTGCAAGTATTAAGACCGTACTTAATGCCTTAAACAGTTACAACCTAAAACAGATCTTGTCAAAGAGTCCAACTCAAACCGATTTTTCAGATATCTACCAGAAGAATAAGGTCTTTTACTGCGCACTGCATTCAATGTCCAATGCCTCCTTAAGCTCATATGTAGGTAAGTTACTTTTATCAGATCTAAGCTCTTTTGCAGATCATATTTATTCAATGGATGAGGATTTACATGCTCTTAATAATCATAGTACAAATGATAGGTTGCGCCATGCTGATGATGTATTTAGTAAAGTAGACAGTGCTTTAAATACCAGTTTAGATGGCGACCTAAATAGCAACATAGGTTGCAAACAAAATTACAATATCAATGACAATTTACACAGTCATGAAGCTGATTTTACTGATGAGGCTGGTGATGATAATGTCGATCCTGATGCAAAGGCTGCCCTAGCTCTTAGTCGTGAACTTGTAAATATGGATGAAATAAACTCTTTTATTGAGGAGAAAAAGGCTGAAAAAGAACAGAAACAGCTTCGTTATAAAGCTTTAAATCCTGAATTTGACAAGGTCATGAGTATCTTACAGGCCCCAAAATTTGACAAGGTAAAGCAAAGACGCAAGGTAAGTATCTTTATTTATGAGGCAAGTGAGGTGGTTAATGAAGCATTACTGCAGCTTTTAAACAAAGCTCGAGATGCCGATTTTTCAATTACGATTGCAACTCAGACATTCTCTGATTTAGCTAAAAGATGTGGTTCTAAAGATGCAGCTATGCAGTTAATTGGTAACTGCAACACTATGTATGCTTTAAGAGTAAAAGATGAAGAGACAGCATCTGTCATCACCTCTTCTTTACCTAATACCACTTTCTATACCAAGAACATCTCTACAGGTACGATGTCTGATACCTATAAAGAGAATTACAAAGACTCAGCCTCTATAAGTGCTAATACCTATATCGACAGGATTTTCCCTGCATCAGCCTTAATGGAATTGCCTAACTTTGAGTATGTGGCAAAACTCTCTGATGGTCGCTTTGTCAAAGGTGTAATTCCAATTCTTACTGACAATAAGGTGCGTGATTAGTATGGTTTTAGAAGATTATGTCTTTACTGCTAAGCATTACTTTCCTGCTTTTAGGATTGATGCAAAGCTCTGCTTGCATCAATTTTCATCTGTTTTATGTTTAATTATTTAGATAACAACCAAGGATCAATACAGGACAGGATCATATGTTCGGTTTTACTTTTAAAACATTAAGACTTTATGTAATCGGTTTTATCATTTTGCTGTTTATCTTAAGTGCTGATTACTTAGGCCCCAGTACTAAGGTTATCTTTTATGAAGAATTAGATGACTTTTGCTATATCTTTTCTCATAACTGTGAAGACGCCTTAGTAAGGATAGGTAAGATTGCTGATTTAATAAAACCTGTTCTGGTGGTAGCAAAGGTTGTGGACTTAGATAAAGTTATCTTATTGCCAGTTATCAGGATCCTCTTTTTGGCAATAGGCTTTGGTAAGTATTTAGTAATGCTGACTTTAGCAGGATTTGCACTTGGCAGAATCTTAAGATTTCAGGCAATTGAGGATTTTAAGACACCAATTATCTTAAAGATTGTAGGTGGCTTTTCCTATGAGTTTGTAACCTTGGTTCTACTTATGCTCATCTTTCAGGCATTTATATCCTGTGCTTACATCTTAACCTTTTTCTTTTTGTCTCTGCCAGCGCTGTGCGGTATCAGGATAGGCTCAGCCTGCTAAAAGCTAATTGTTTCATCCAGTCTAAGGTGATTTCGCTGTAATGGGTAAAGAGTTTGTCAATCTGGTATCTACCATCATCACGTTTCATCTACTCAAAGCTGTTTCTAAGACAAATCTGTTAGATAAGATGTCGTTTGGTGATTTGATTGATGATTTAGGCACTGCCTGGGGATTGACAGACTCTTTTAATAGTGAAAAGCCTCAAAGTTCAGATGATAAATGGGTTCACACTCTTGACTGTGTTATAAATGAATTAGAAAAACTTGATTTGTCCATTCCTACTCCTAAACCTGCCAAAAAAAAGAGGTAGAAAACCTAAACCAAAAGAGGACAAACCGAAAAGACCTAAAGGTCGTCCTAAGAAGATCTTATCTACACCTTAGTACGGCAATCTGTGAAAGTTTTAATAAATTTATTTTTGAGAATAGGATTTTAATTGCAGGATATGCTCTTCAATCTCTTTGATCACTCTTTTGAAGATCTCATCACTTTTACCTGTAGGATCTTCTAAATGCCAGTTATCATCAAAAGGTCTACCTATAAAAGGACAAGACAAACCATAGTCATCAACTGAAAGCTTACATGGGTCATATTTAACATCAGTGTCCTGATTTTGCTTGTCTGTTTTTAAGATAGAGTCTTTTTCTGGAATTAGAGCACTTCCATTATCATCATTTACGCTCTTTTCTGTATTATTACTGTCTTTAACACAATGGTTATAAAACAGAGTATCAAGATCAATTAAAGGTGTATCCTGTAAAAGATGAGAGACAAAGATCACTGCTAAAGCTCTTTCATCTGCACTGTCAGCATTATTTTTTGCAAAGTCATATCGAGATGATAATGGTGTAAAGTCCCCCTTATCTAACATAAAATGAGCAAAGTTACAGATTAGCTCTGTCTTTAAAGTACCTTTACCTTTGCAGCAGTCTAATACCTTAAAACAAAAGCTTTCATCAAAAGATGAATGGAATAAGTCATCATGGATGAACACTTTGTAGCGATCAAGAGCTTCATCATCGCAATTTATCTCAGTGCATTTTTGTCTGTAAAGCAACTTTGTAAAGTAGTTATAAGCAAAACTGTCATAAGATGCAGCTCTATTATCTTTAATAAGTTTTGATGTCACCTCTTCTAACAACTCACCTTTAAACTGCAAAGAGCCTGATTTTTTACATCTTAAAGCATTATTTACAAGTGTATAAGGATTAAGGGTGAAACCTAACTTATCCTTAAGTCTTGCCTTAAAGTTTTGGTTTAATGATCTGATTTTGTTTGAACTGTTTACTTTGGTATTTTTATTCTCAAGAGATAACATAGCTCTCACCTTAAAAGTGTTTTTATAAAAAATAGGTGTAGTCTATACCCATTTATTACTGATTAAAAAAATTTAGTTTTGCCATTCTGTCTGTTTTGACTCAAGCGCTTGAAAATAGTCTGCAACCTCAGTGTATAGATCTGGGAACTTCACTTTTGTAAACTCCACAGGAGCATAGTGATTAGGTTTATAGTCAACACAGCAGTTATAACGGGTAATCCCATCATCCTCATCTACACTCTGTGTGTGAGTGTGACCGTGAATGATTACAGTACAGCAATCTGTTTTTTCACCAATAAAGCCACATGTTGCCTTTACAAACTTGCAGTACTCTTCATCCATGAGTCTTGCATGGTAATCAGGTTTTCCTGTTACTGGAAAGTGACATAAAAAGTAATTCCCAAAGATTAAGTATCTGTTAACAGATAAGAAGCCACACTTTCTGTAAAAAGAGTCTTTATACCAGTCATGATTGCCTTTAATTAAAACCTTACGACCAGGAAGCTTTGTAAAGATCTCAGTCATCTTTTGACCTTTGTGATTCTTTTTAAAAGTTAAATCTCCTAAAAAGATAACCATGTCATTCTCATTTACTGTATTTCTGTACTGCTCTAATAGAAAATCGTCACACTCTTCAATCCCCTTATCTGTAAAGTCAAAAGGACGGTTACAATATTGGATGATGGCTTTATGCCCTAAATGAAGATCACTTGTGATAAATAAACGTGACTCTGTTACTTTGTCAGCTGTTACTCTCATATGATGATCTCCTTTAGGATTAACAAATTTCAAATATCATCCTTTGATATATTTCAGTATATACGATACCTAATTATTATCAAGCAAATTTTTAGGTATTTTTTATATCTAAATCACTTAAGGTTATGTTTTTCGTTTTACAATTCTGTACACTATCTTTAATACAGATTGATGAGATATTCAGTAAATAAGAGACAAAAGCATGAAAGAGCTAACAGATAAAGTAAACATGGATAACTTAAGTTTGATTATTAAGACATTAAGATCTAAAGCTACCTCTTCAACTTTCTTTAATAAGTCAAACACTAAACTGTTACTAAAGCTTGCTGTTGCCTTTTATCAGTTTAAAGATAAAAGTTTAGAAGAACTTATTTTTACTGATGCTAAATATGATGAAAGCGGATGTCATGACTCTTTTTTGGACGATTTAATCAAATGTATTAACTCAGATGAGATTAAAAACAGCAATAATCAGTATGTAAAAAACTTTTTAGAGAGGATTGGTGCTAAAAAAACTGATTTAAATGAAACTTACTTAAAAGAGGCTGATGACAAAGATAACAATAAAAAACTAAATATTGACAGCTCTTATAACTTAACACTAAACACTGATGCTTTAAATAAGTTAGGTATCAGTATTTATGACTCATACCCATACACTGAACTTAAAGCCAATCTGTGCAGTTTCATCAATAAGTTAAACATAGAACATCTAAAAGATTCAGTACAGGATACGCCTTCAGCTAATGGTAAAGCTGACAGTAATAACGCTTTAAGCCCTGCCAAAAGAAACAAAGGTACAGTTTTAGATACTGATACTGTAATTTTTGATAATTTCTTTAATGCAGCAGTTGAACTCTTCTCAAATACCTTTTTCCATGAACAGAGACTTGTAAAAGTACTTTGTGATTATCTTACTAAGACCTCCTGTAAAGATAATGATAAAGTGCTCTTTTTATCTAATGTACTGCCTTATGCTGAATACTCACTTTTAAATGATCATAACTGCAGCATTGACAGTTTTGTCAATGTTGACAGTAAGATGAGTATTGATGCTAAAGTTAACTTTGAAGCTTTAAAGAGATTTGAAAACTTAAAAAAAACTAGCTCTCATGCTCAAGGCTTAAAATCAGACTCTTTAAACCTAAATGAAAAGACTGTCTTCCTACGTGATTATGAAGCTAATTTAGTCCCTGATGAATGCGAAAAACAGGTCGATGCTGTAGGTAATGCTGATATTGATGACACTTCATATTTACACGCTCCATCGCTGGAACTTAACTTTGTAAGAGCACTGTTCTTACAAATTAACAGTCCATTAAAACCTTATGTTTCAAGACAGGAGTTAATCGACAATCCTCATAGTGCAGCTTTTGTCTGTCAGCCACTCTTTAAAGGTGATATACAGAATCTGTGCAAGTACTATTACTCTTTATATAACCTTTTAAAGAGAACAGTACAAAAGCGTTTTGTGCTTTTTATACCTCATGTAATTACTTACACTAATGCTAATGAAGGCATTCTTTTAAGAAAGACCTTATTAGAAGATAATTACTTAAGTGCCGTCTTAAGATTACCAAGATTCTTTTGTGCTGATAAAGATCTTTTAATTGATGTTTTAGTCTTTGATAAAGAGAATGCAGAAAATGCTGCAACTGGAATTTACGGTGATACTTTTAGCGCTACTAGTTCAGACAGTAAAAAAGCTGAAACAAAGGTTGAAAATAAGAAACTGTTATTGTGCAATCTCTCTTCAGCAAACTGCATTGATGAGAAACTCTCATCAAGAGCTCACAGTGTCTTAGCTTTAAAGACTGTAAATGAGGTATCTCATGCCCTATCCTGTTTAGGAGCAGACACTTTTCAAAAGAATTCGGAGCACTGTAAGTTTGTCTCAATTAGCTCAATAAAATCAAATGCTGATAAACTATGTAAATTAGATCCTACAGCTTATGTATCTCCAACTGATGTCTTAGATAGTGTTGCCTACATAAAAAAAGGTACTGTAGAGTTAGATAAAATAGCTACTATCTATAAGGCTTTAACCTGTAAGGCACCAGCAGATACCGATTTTAAAGAGAAACTGTGTGAGTTAAATTTAAATGATGTCCCCGAAAGTGGCATCATTACCTCAGTACCTAAAGAGGTTGAGGTTGAACTTGGCTTAAAACAGGCTAAACGTAACCTTTTAATTGATGGTGATGTTGTGATCTCTGTAAAAGGTGCTGTAGGTAAAGTAGGTTTCTATAAAGAAGGACAAAAGAAAGTCATGGCAGGTCAGTGCTTTGCCATTATCAGATCAAAAGATCCTGATCTTTATTCTCAGGAACTTATCTTTGCCTTGTTAAGAAATGACGATATGCAGGACTATATTAAAACTAAGATCACAGGAGATAAGTTAAAGGTTTTGCAGTTATCAGAATTAAAGGCTATTCCCCTGCCAGTGGCTACTGAGAGTATGAAAGCAAAAGCCTGCAGGATAACTCAGGAGCTCTATGACTCACAAATTAAATTGATAGAAATAAAAGAGAGCATTAAAGCATTAGGACAAGTAAGACTTGATTAGTAAGTCTTCTTTTTAAAAGACTCTCTTTAAAGGGCTGTTACAATCTTACTTACATGAGTAGCAAAATCTTAAAATTAAAAATCATGGCACTATAAGAGCTTTAACAGAACGACTGTAGCGCCTAAGAGAAAGAGAGAAACTACTTAAGCTTTTTACAGGTTATAAAACAGTTTTTACCTGCAAAGGCAATTCCGTAAGCATAGATACTTTGAACCATTTTGTTAGCTTTAAAAGGATCTGCGTAATGCTTTTCTTCGATTTGCTCGACAGCCTCTTGGCTAAGATCAATTAAATCTGAAACAACAGTTGTTGTTTTTATTTCAATTATTGCTGCCTTTTCTGAAAATGTATCTGTAAAGGCAATATCTGCATAACCATCGCCAGCTTCAAAATTTGAATGATATTCAGAGAAGAAATTTTCAGAGCAGTTAGTGAAAAGACCATTTAGATAACCATGATAGTAGTTCTCATGAGGTGCTTTTGTGGCATTATCTCTTAACGAGATAAAGCTCATTAAGATAGTGCGAAGCTTTAATTGAGCAAAAGTACTATCACCATTTAAAAGAGCGTTAGCTATTTCATCTGCAACAGTGTTAGGTACAATCTCTGTATTAAATCTGTTTTGAATGTTATGTTCAAAACATTCAAGTATTTCTAAATTCGGAATTCTTGCAAAAACTTCTTTATTGGTTTTACTGTCTTTAGACAACTCTTCCTTTTTAGTCTTATCCCAATCAAGAGTTAAATAGCCAGTGTGTAGTAATAAAGACCAGAAATCATCTGAGTTGTGCTCTGACAGTGTGTCATAGTTCATGGATTCATTTAGTTTGAAGCTAATTGGCTTACCATCAACTAAGTCCTGCATCTTTTGATTGTCATTATCAGTTAAATATCCAATATAGCCTGATAAGGATTTATCAGAGGTAGTGCCTTCCCAATAGTTTTCTAACCTGTTTAACTTTAAGGTTCCCTTTAGATTCTTTTTGTAATAATCACTAATGAAACTTACTATATCCCATGGACAGAACATCTCTTTGTCATAGAACTTGTATCCGTCATAATGCTCTTTTACTTTTTGAGCAAAGTTGTCCATTTTATAGTCTTTTAAGAACTTATAGGTTTCTTCTTTGGTAAAACCAATGATTCCTGTATAGTCTTCGTTTTCAGAGAGGACTGTATTTACCTTAAGGTTATTAACACCTGTAAAAAGACTGTTCTTATCTACCTTTAAGCAACCGGTGATAATGACTTTGGTGAGAGTCTTTTGATCTTTTAAAATACCTAAAAAGACTTTCATGAGGGTTACCATGTTATAGTGGTAGGTAGCCTTGTAAGGCTTATCACCATCATTTAGCTTTGCATTCTGTATGTCATGATATGAAGCATTAGCTAAAGGTACATCATACTCATCAATAAGGAGTACTGGGTACTTTCCATATTCTTTATAAAGAGCTGTAGCTATGATACTTAATGAACCTGTCAGATAATCTGAATTCTCAAATTCCCTTAAAAACTCTACCTTAAGAATTTTGCTTAATTTGTCTTTATCTTCTTCATCTAGTTTTTGGCTGTTTAAAAGATACCTAAATTTTTCTGCAAGTTTACTTATTTCTTTAGCAAAATTTTTATATGCTATTTCAAAGGTCTTACCTGTTACATCTTTTAAAGTAATATCAATAACTGGATACTGTCCCATGAACTTTGAACAGAATTCTTTGTCTTCTAATATCTTGGTGCCTTTAAAGAGCTCTAGTTGTTTTGAGTTATCAAATGGCTTTTCAGGATTTATCTTTAAGAAAGACTCAAACATAGTCATGAGCAAAGTCTTACCAAAACGTCTTGGTCTTGTAAACAACAGAACTTTAGCTGAATCTGCAAACACAGTCTTTAAAAACTCTGTCTTATCTACATAGTAGCAATTCTCATCTTTCAGTTCTTCAAAACTGGTAGGACTTTCTGGTAAGGCTAAGAATTGTTTGTCGCTCATGAGTGTGTTCCTGTCTTACTTATTATTTATCAATTATACACAATAAAATTTTGAGTAATTGTAGTTACTGGCTTTTATTGTGAGTACTACAAAGTTTCAGATGATCTTTTAATAAGTTTGCACAAATCTTAAGATTGGTTTGCAATGATCTTGAACTTTTGTTGCAGTGATCTTAAAAGAGTTTGGAAACAATCTTGAATTTTAGTTGCACTGATCTTTAATGTGGTTTGCAGAGATCCTGATTGCGTTTTACAGAGATCTTGAGTTTGCTTTGAAATGATCTTGAGGTAGATTTCAGCTATTATCACTAAGACAATTAAGGCACTGCATGTATCAGTTAATTACACACAATGCCTGTAATGAATTTGATAAGATTCATTAAACTTAGCTTAAAAGTTGTGCTTTTAAAATTGTTAAGCTCTTATCTTCTAAAATCCCCTTTTATTAAGCATTGTCTTTTACAAAGTCTGTTAAAGCTTTATCTAAAAGCTTCATAGCTTCATCTACAACAGACTTTTTAATGTTTAAAGCAGGAGCCAGTCTTAATACATCGCCATGAGCGGTTAAGGTTAATAACTTATGCTTAAAGCATTCTTTTTGCAGAGCACCTGACTTACCTGAATATTTCTTATTTAAAACAAGGCCCATGAGTAAACCTTCACCTCTTACATCATCAAAGACGTGATGCTTTTCATCAAGTTTCTTGATTGAGGCTTTAATGTACTCAGATGTTGCTTTTACATTCTCTAAGAACTTCTTGTCACTTACTTTATCAAGTACATAGCAGCCTACAGAGCAGGCTAAAGCATTACCACCGAAGGTTGAACCGTGGGTGCCAGGAACAAAATGTTTTGCAAAGTTGTCATAGGTTAAAACAGCACCAATTGGAAGACCTGAAGCTAAACCTTTAGCTGAGGTTAAGATGTCAGGTTTAACAGGTGTTTGCTCATAAGCGTACAGAGTACCTGATCTTGCGACACCGGTTTGAACCTCATCAAAGATTAAAGCTGCGTGGTACTTATCACATAACTCACGTACTTTTACTAAGAAAGCATCATCTGCTTTAATAATACCGCCCTCACCCTGAATAGGCTCTAAGATCACAGCACAGGTCTTATCTGAGATGGTCTTTTCAAAGGTTGCAATATCATTGTATGGAATATGGGTAATAGCAGCAGGCTTTGGTCCAAAACCATCTGAATAACTCTCCTGACCACCTACGGTTACAGAGAAGAAGGTTCTGCCATGGAAGCTGTTTACAAATGAGATGATCTCATTCTTATCTGCGCCATAGTCATCAAATGCTACACGACGAGCTAATTTTAAAGCTGTCTCATTAGCTTCAGCACCTGAGTTTACAAAGAAGACCTTGTCATAACCTGTAAGTGAGGTTAACTTCTTAGCTAGTGACAGTGTGTACTCGTTGCAGAAGATATTACTTACATGAATTAAGTTCTTGCAGGTCTTTTTAATTACCTTCTGTACGCCTTCAGGGGTATGACCTAAACAGTTAACTGCAATACCTGAGGTTAAATCAACGTACTTGTTACCTTCATTATCAAAAACATATGAACCATGAGCCTTCTTAATAACCATGTTCATTGGGTTGTAACAAGGGAACATTACCTCGTCAAAAGTTTTTCTGGTGATTTTCATATTAGTTGTGATCCTTTACATTGTAGATATATGCCACTTCATCGCACTTTTCACGCTTTGGACAGTTTTCGCAGTCTTTTAAAATCTTTTCAGGCAGAGCTTCAATAACTGTTTTCTGGAAGCCTACTTTTGAGAAGAATTCAGGACTTCTTGTAAGTACAAAGACTCTTTGAATGAACATCTTAGAGGCTCTCTTTAAGAGGTAGTTTACAATCGCCCTTCCCTGTCCCTGTCGCTGAATTACAGGTGATACACCTAATGAGCGTATTTCAGCTAAACCTGAGTCATAAACATATAAACAGGCACAGCCTACTACCTTGTCATCCTTAACACAGACAGCGAAGGTCTGAATACCACGGATAATGTCATTCCTTTTGCGAGGAAGATTCTGTCCCTGCTTTGCCCAATACTCAATCATATCCATAAGAGAGTCAACATCAGCTAAGGTTGCCTGTCTTACGGTGAAGTTTGCTTTTTCCTGTTTTAAGAACACCTGATTTACGGTAACTAATGCTTCATTAACCTTAGTCAGATCCTCTTTTGACATTAACTTCTTGTCATAAAGATCAACAACCTTGTCATAAAGCTCTTCTAATGTGTTCTGTTTGATTTCATCTAATAATACAAATGATGATAAATTCTGATTTATAGGTGGCATATAGATGTGTCTCCACGATTTTATGTATATCGACTTTGCCTAAAAAATATATAAATGCCTGTTAATAGTTTTACTATGCTTTAAAGCCCGCAGTACATATTAAGATTTCTTATTTTTAAATCTGACAATGTTTGTTTATAAAAGTTTGTTTATAAAAGTTCTTTTCTAAAACATTGTCTTTTATGTACTGCAAAAGCTATTAGACATTGAATACTGTGCCAAGCCGAGACCGGGAGATTAGATTTTTCGCAAGATTTGGATCTTTGAATGAGGCAATGTATACAGGCTTCTTGATAAGCTTGGTTGCATCAATTGCACTCTTTACTTTAACTGTCATGCCACCTGAGATAGTGCCATCTGCAATTAAAGCATTAACTTTATTCTCATCAAGCTCATCGATGAGCTTGCCTTTTTTATCAAGGACACCTGGTACATCTGAGATGTAATACAGTGGAGCATTTAATACTCTTGCAATAGCTAAAGCTGCATCATCTGCATTTACATTGTACAGATCACCGTTATCATCATGTGCAAGTGATGCAATGATTGGTGTATATCCGTTTTCAAGAAGTAAAGTAAGGTACTTCTTATCATTAGGTTCAACGGCGCCTACCATGCCTAAATCCTCAGATAACTGTCTTACAGTGATGGTCTTACCATCACTTGCTAACATACCTAAAGCATTCAGACCGTTTTTAATAGCTAATGCCTGTAAACCTTTGTTGCACATACCAGCTAATGCCGCGCTGATGTATGGCATCTGTTCACGAGGACTTACTCTTAAACCATTCTTCTTTTTAACCTCAAGATTTAAAGCTTTAAACAAAGCATCAACCTCAACACCACCTCCATGAACAACTACCAATTTCTGTCCACGGCAGGCAGTGAAAAGTTTAGACAGTTCTTCAACACCGCCTAATGCTTTGCCACTTAACTTTACAACTACTGCGTTATCTAACATATGAGGTACAAACTATTCCTGAAATAGCCTTAAATTGTGATTTCGCCTGAATATGCAGGACGTAGTTTGATTATACATACGCTTTAATTTAATTTTCAAGAAAAGATTGGATTGAGTTGAAAATCACTGATTTGGTGCTAAGAAAGGATAGGAGGCTATAGCGTGGTATTGGGATTGGCTATTGAGCTTTTTCTTGTGGACGCTTTTTGAGATCAGTTATTGAACTTAGCTACGCTATGAGCTGAGTTTGTTCTTAACTAAATTTAAAACCGAAGAGATTTAGAGGTCTGTATAAAAAGATCTTATCTACACCTTAGTACGGCGATCTTAGATAGTTTTAATTAAGTCTGAACTCAATTACACTTGTAGCAAGATCGCCTCATATAAGCATTGAAAGACTCAGAGTGTATATGGATATTTAACTTCGATGATCTTATTATAAGATTGCAATCATTTTTACCAGTTTAATTTGCCGTATTCTTCACAACCTCTTTGATTTTTTAAATCGCATGCCTTTCCAAAATAGTATTTTGCTTTTAAGTTATCTTTATTAGCGCCTCTTCCATAATAATATGCATACCCTAGGTTTGCACAAGCTAATCCATTATTTAGATTGCATGCTTTTTCATACAATTGAATAGCTTTGAAGAAATCCTGTTTTACTCCCAGACTATTTTCATAAAGAATTCCAAGGTTGTTGCATCCTGAAGGGTCATTAAGATTGCAAGCCTTTTCGTACAGAGATTTTGCTTCAAAATAGTCCTTTTTAACTCCAGTACCATCACTGTACATAATTCCCAAGTTAAAGCATCCATTTCCTGTATTTAAAGAACAAGCCTTTTCAAAAAGGTTCTTAGCCTCAGAGAAACTTTTCTTTACACCTCTTCCTTGACTATATAGAAAACCTAAGTTTGAACAGCCTTGTCCATAACCAAGATTACATGATTTTTGATACAGTTTTTTGGCCTCAGAGGAATTCTCCTTTACACCTTTTCCTTCATCATATAGGTAACCTAAGTTAGAACATCCGCTACCATCATTTAAATTACAAGCTTTTTCATACAAATCTCTAGCCATCAAATAATCTTGATTAACTCCATACCCTGCTTCATATTGAGCACCAAGATAAGAACAGCTGTCTGCAATATCAAAATTACAAGCTTTTTCAAAATATTCTTTTGACTTATAATAATCTTTTGGTATTTCACTACTTTGTGTATACATCATACCTGCAAGATCACATCCAAACATATTATTTAACGCACAAGATTTTTCTAAAAGATCTTTTGCTCGATAATGGTTTTGATTTACACCAATTCCTTTTAAATAATACTCTGAAGCTCTAAAGCATCCGTCAGAATTTTCTAGCTTACAGGCTTTTTCAAAAAGTTCTCTTGCTTTTTGATCATCTTTATTTTCACCTTCATAATAACTTAAAGCTAATTCCATACAGCTTTTAGCATCGTTTGGAAGGTCATCAGTTTTCTTTTCTTCAACAACCTTAGTGTTGTTATTAGTATCGCTGCTTTTAAAAAAGTCTAAACCTGTTGAGCAAGAACTACAGAATAGTCCAGCAAATACTATGGATGAGATTATTTTTGAGTTCATATATGTTCCTTGTCTATTAAAGATAGACTATAAAATTAGACTTTTAATGAAAATCGCCACTGCCCAAATTATTGATTTCTGAAAGTTACGATTGAAAGAAGTTGTATTACCTTACACCATGTAAGATCTTGTTAACTATTGCATAATTATCACAAGCATTTTGTAAACCAAGGTCACATGCTTTACCGTAATATTCTTTAGCCTTTTTGTAATCCTGTTTTACGCCCTTTCCATCTTCGTAAGCAACACCCAAGATATTACAACTTGCAGAATCTTTGAGCTCACATCCCTTTTCTCCATTAGAAACTGAATTTTTATAATTTATATCAGTTCCAAGACCAAACATATATTGCTTTGCAAGAAAGCCACAACTACGACCATCATTTCTTCTACAAGCAATTTCAGCATAATATAGAGATTTTACATAATCTCTAGGTACACCATAACCATCCATGTAACGTCCAGCTAAATTTGAACAGCCAACTTCATCAGGATAATTACCAGAACAAGCTCTTTTATATGCATCAAAACTCTTATTAGTATCTTTCTTTATACCAATTCCTTTTTCCAAGTTATAACCATAGTTTGTACATGAGGATGGGTCATAGTTTTCTTTTGCATAGCAACCTTTTTTATAATAGTAATTTGACTTCTCTAGATCTGGTTTCACATTTTCTCCATTTCCGTATTCCAAACCAGCAATAAAGCATGCAAAATTATCAGATCCAAATTCACATTGTGCTGCTATGGTACGTACTCCCTTTTCTTTACAATTATTTTTTTTACTCTCTAAGAAATAATTATATATAGATTTACAGTTGCTAAATGGCTCTGAACAAATTGATTTATATTCTGATTCTGCCTTTTCTTTATTTTGTTCGTTTTGTTCAAAGCCGAATCCATTCTCTCTGTTAAAAGCTAAGCTAATGCAACCACTTTTATCTCTTAATTTGCATGCTTTACTGTAGTATTCATTTGCTTTTTCAATGTTCTTTTCTACCCCTAACCCTGATTCGAAATTTTCTCCAAGGGAGAAACAAGCAATTCCCTGATAAGAATCATATTCTTTTGCATTACAAACTTTACTGTAAAGCATATTAGCTTTTTCATAATCAATACTTGATCCAATGCCTTTTTCTAGGTTTTTTCCTAACATTGCGCATGCTTCCAAGTTTGGATATTCTGCATTACATCCTATTTCATATAAAACATTAGCTTTTTGGTCGTTTTTATCTCTTTTACCTTTACTTGAGGTTAAATACAACCCTGCCTCATCAGTACACTTACCAAAGCGTCGTTCACAAACCTTTTTAGAAAATTCAAAAGCTTTATCAATATTTTTGTCTGCAAATTTTCCTTCTGTATATATCTCAGCTAGAGTTTGGCATCCTTCGTCAGTTCCTATTGAGCATAAATACTCATTTAAAGCCAATAGTTTATTGGCGTTTTTAGTGTCACCTTCCCCGTGTAAATACAAAACATCAGAAAAATCTTTGCAAGAAAAACTATCCTTGTCTAAAAGACATGCTTTTTTAAAAATTGGCATTCTGTCTTTTTCGTGATTTCCCAAATAGTCATACAAATCACTGACTAATACAAAATATGACGAAGCATTCCTTTCTACAGCCATATCAATATAATCACCAACTTTAGACTGCTTTGTTGGATCTTCTATATCTTCACGGTAAGATTTAGCAACACTTTTACATGCAAAACCATTTCCTACTTCACAGGCTTTCTTCAGGTATTCAAAAGATAAAGATTCATCTTTTTCTATATTTTTTCCATCTTTATAAATGTAATATAAAATAGTGCATCCATAGACATTATCTTTATCGCAAGCCTTGTTTAGAGCATCCAAACCTCTTTGAACACTATTTTTGTCAAGATTGTCTTCAGCAAAAAGCTCTTTTCCTTCAGAATAGCAACTGCTAATATCACCTTTTTGACAACGTTCATGAATTTTTGACATTATCAATTGTTTCTTTTCAGAAGAAGACTCATCTTGATACTCAGCTACATATGAATCTAGGCAATACTTATCATTACCTAATTCACATTGATGTTTCAGGTTCTTTTTATATAGTTTGCGAAAACGAGCAGCCTCTTTTTCATCATATTTATTACGGTTAGAAAACCATACATCAGATCTATTGTTACTTAATGCTTCACATGCCAACGAAGAGCCCTGTTCACATGATTTTACAGCATCTTCAAAACCTGTTTTTTTCTTATCAGAATATATGTCATTTACAGCAATTTCATAACAACTATCAGGAGAAGAGCCTTCTTTACATTTTTCTTTTAAGGATGCTATAGCTTGTGTATATGCCTTATTAACTAACTTCTGATCTTTTTCTTCAAACAAATCTTTATTTGATTGCAATGTTCTGCATTTATCTAGATGACCTTTTTTGCATAGATCGAACCAGATATTTACAGCTTTTTGCATATCACGTTGAGCTTTGTGATCATTGCTATATACATAGGACAAAATCGAACAAGAATCGTCGTCATTGGCATTACACTTTTTTTCTAGCCCATCAATTATCTTTTTCATCGAGCTAGACAATTTTTCAGTAGGCATATCATCTTTAAATGCTTCTAGCACTTTTTCAAATTCAGGAGATTGCTTTTCTTCAACTTGAGGATATTTACTACATGAAGATACCAATATTGAAGCTAACAATATTGTGCTTACGTAGGCTAATTTTTTATTCATCTGACATACCTTTGTATAATTTTATATATTATGCTCGAATATGATCTAAATCATACCAACACTGTTGAAACTATATTGAGTTTAACCACGAATTTACTAACTTAATAAACTGAGGTCTTCTATATTTCAAATCAAATTCAGAAACGTATAGGACATCTTTTTCATTCTTTGTTTTAAGCATAGAAGGATAGACTACAAGTTTAATTTTATTATTTCCACAAATTAAATAGACACCTTCATTTTCAAGCTTAATATCTACTTTGGAACCTAAAATTGCTTCATATTGATACACCATATCAAACTGATCGTTTACTGATTTGTAATCTGGAACTTTACCGTCAATTCCCCAATTTAATAAGTCCACACCTGCACGACGGTCAAGATCTCCCTGAACATAAGTATTCTTATAGTGCTTGATACACTCATAACAAGCTGTATCACAGTGGCAATCAGTCATAATAGAACGAGCTTTTTCTAAGAGTTCATTTGATATTTTCCCTAAGCCACTACAGTAGCCAGCTCCACTTGATAATTGATCGTACATATAAAGATCGATATATCCAGAAGAGTCTTTAGCTCTTAATCTATAGCCTGTCATCAGCTCAGATATATCGATATCTAAAATATTAGAGGCAGCCAATCTCAAAGCTTCAGCGCATGACTGTGCAGCCCTTTTTATCCAAAATGCTTCTGATAAATCAAAGGCAATTTTAGCTTTTGGCAATTCAATTTCAAAAACAAAAACATCTGTAATAAAGTCATATCCTAGATTAACAAATGACTCTATTTCATGTTTATGTGATTTAATAAACCTGTTAGGTATATACATATGCTTTAGCTGAGCATCGGTTGTATCACTTGGTGCTGCAATACCACACGTTTTACAAATTTTAAATCCTTCAGATTTATAGCCCTTGTTAAGCATGATAAGTCTTTGGTCTTTTCTTGATGATTGCTTTATAAAACTACAACCTGACAGAGTATGTAAATCATCAGAAGACGGAACCGTTGAATAAATCGGAGGTTGTACAGCTGAATATTTTTCATTTAACTGTGTTTCATAAATCTCTTTACCATTTTTTGGAATAAATCCCCAAGGTATCAGCATTTTGATATTTCTTGTTAATTTAAGATTTCCACAAAATGGGCATTCAGAGAAATTATCTAATTCAATATCAAACCATCCACACTTTTCACATTTTGAAACAGTTTTGTAATAATTTTTGTCTTCAAAATATTTTGGTACCGAACTAAAGATTTGATCTGAACGATAAGGAGTATATATTCCTCCTATTTCGTAGACTTTTTTATCTACAACCAGTCCTCTCCCCGGCGCATACTCACTGATTGCAACATCTAATGATCTTTCTATGTGATATTTTTGCTTGTACTTTTCATTTAGAATGTACGTGCTGACAACATTTTTAGGAAAAGAATATGATGGGATTACACCTTCATCATACATTGAATCCAGAACAGATTTTCCTCCTTTTCCGTTTTCATCCTGATCATACAATTCTGGGTGTCTTTCAAACTTATCTTTTAACTTATATAGCTTTTCTTTGATATCTGAGTATATATCTGAAAAATCATATTTTTCGGCATTTGCTACAACACTGACAGGTAAATTATTACAACTTATCTGTTGCGTATAAAGTTTTAAGTAATCACAAAATTCATCATAATATTCATTGATAAAATCTGCTGTATTCATTTCATCAAGACTAGAGTCGTTCTCTTGCAGAAATTCTTGTAAAGCCAACATTGCTACATGTCTTTCTACAAGTTTTTGACTGTCTGTATCTATCCAAGGGGTACGAGGCTCTCCTGTAAACATTGGTTCTGGATTTTTAAAATAAAGGGTGTCATGAGGACCATCCTCACAATAGGTAATAATTGTTGATAGACTTGCACCTCGACGGCCCGCACGACCAGCTCGCTGCTGGTAATTTTCTCTGGTTGGAGGGATGTTTCTAAGTCCTACGCAAACAAGAGAACCAATATCGATACCAACTTCCATGGTAGTAGTACTACTTAATATGTCCACTGGAGACTCATTTTCACCTACGATATCTTGGAACCTTAACTCATATTCTTCAGTTTTAGCCCATAACTTGTCACGCTGATCTTTATAAGAAACCTGAGCAGTGTGTTCTTCTGTATCAATTGAAAATAAACGCTCATTTTCATTTTCTAATACTTTTCTGATAGGCTCAGACCAAAACTTTAAGGCATTTCGATCGGTGTCGTTAAGTTCCCGAATTTTATCTGAACCGCAATTTGGACACTTATTGCATAATTTATAAGGTGAAATATCAGAGCAAGTATCGCACCTATACCATGTATGTTTAGGATCAATTTTGGCTTGAATTTTTCTTAAATCGACAAACTTGTTACGACTTACTTTTTCATCAAAATAAGTATCAAGAAAAACACTGTCCAAAGCGTAATGCAAAGCTTCTCTTAATTTTTCACTTTTATCTAAATCTAAAATATTAGTTAGATTTTTTGAAAAAGACCAATCCTCACTCAGACCAACTTTTAACCTATCATAAAGGGGTCTTACAGCTTCCCTTACGTTCATATCAATCGTTTGACCTAACGCTACATTTTTGTCAAATATGTCTCTGAGCCACGCACTAAATATTTCTCTGTAATGTTGCTGATTGTTTTTTAAATCTTCGGCATACTCATTTCCTAGTTTCTCAAAAAGAGCACCTCTGAACTTATTCCAAAAAAGGTCTGCTGGTTCTAACCACATTGTTGCAGTATCAAAAAAAGTATTGTAGCTACCTGCAAAAAGTCTTAATAAATACTCTTGCATGGCACTAGGTGCATTTGACAAAGTTTCGGTAGGAATATTAGACTCAGGATCAAGATCCCAATCGTATTTTATCTCTGTTTGTAACGAATTGTAATTTCGACTGTCTTTTAATATCTTTTTTCTACTTGCTCCACTAAAAATTTGAGTCTTCTTTTTAGCAAGACTTTTACACAAAAAACCGTAAAGTCTGTCTAAATTTTTAGCATCTTTATTTTCACATTTTTCTTGTTCTTGAACTGCTAAAGCAAATAACTGTCTTGATAGAGTGTAGTCAGATGCTTTAGACATTTCTAAAGCTAACTTAGCAGCTCTTGAACGGCTGTCTGAGAACAAAAGAACTTTTCTTCCTTCATTTGGATATTTTTCAGAAATTTTACTTCTAACAGGTGGTTGTAAAGAAAAGGCTTCTTTGATTAAAGAGTAAAAAGCCAAGTTACCAATGGTTTTAAATGAGGTTAATTTATGACCTCTATCTAACGTATGCTTACAATGCGGACAAATCGAAAAGGAAATTTCATTCTTATTTTTTAATCTAATATCATCTGAGTTATAGAATAACTTCAAGACGTTTTCTCTTCCATCCCAAGAATCATCCCCAAGATTTAAAAAACCAGTTTTGGAATCGAGATAACAAGCTTTTATTTCATCTTTTGAAGCCTTACTAAAATCGTTTTCTGGAACATATAAATGTATTTCTAAAAGGTCGTTCTCTGAATATGAGTTTGTATAAGGCCACAAATAAACACATTTTTTATTTGATGAAAAGTCTTCTTTACTAATAAAACCTTTTAAGAACAAAGCTCCACATCGTCTATCATTGTATAACTCGTAAATAACAGAACAACATTTTTGACAAGAGGTGTTTCCAAAAGCAGATAAAGATACTTTTCCAAGCGTTACATTTACATCTTTTAACCTATCTGGACAATTAGGATTAGTACAAGCTAACACCCCTTTTATTCCCCTAAACAGCATATGCATTTTTGCAGGGAAAAGAGTTAATCCTTTTTCATTTTTGGCTAGCGGAGCTATCGCTAACAATACTGAAAGCGCTTTATCTTTCTCAGCATATTCGATAAAAACGTCAGGAAATATCTCATTTTCTAGAAAAACAAATGATCTTGCAGTTCCCTGACATAGCTCAAAGAGCTTTTCAAATTGAGAAAATTGTCTTAAATGTTTATATAACCACCGTTCTGCATCTTCAAATGAAGACCAATTCTCATATTCCGGCAATCCTTTAAAAAATGAATTTAAAGATTTCAGGCCGTCTTCTGAATCTGCTTCAAAATCACCTTCACTGAATTCTATGAATTTATTAAAAGGGATCTCTACAGTATGATCATTCTTATAGCAGATCTGTTTTCCTGTAATATGCTCAAATTTATTCGTTAATTCTGCGCTTGTAAGCTTATTTGCAAATTCTTGGATTTCATTTTCAGAATTAGAAGGCATACTTGCAGTGGTTAAAATAAACTGAAGCTTATTTCTTGGAATACCAAGTTTTATTAGTAACCTTCTGATTAGTAAAGAAACTTCTCCACCAAAAGATCCTCTGTACATATGAGCTTCATCAATTACAAATAATAACTTATTATCGTCACTTGATTTAAGCCATTTTTTAGTACTTGCCCAAATACTTGATTCTCTAGGACGAAGAAGCATTAACTCCAGCATTGAATAGTTGGTTATTAAAATATCAGGACATACTTTCATCATCTCAAAACGAGAAATCATCTCCGCATCATCTTCAGATGTTTTATGTGTTCCCTCATTTAAATTTTTAATATACTCTGCCAAATTTTTCTTAGCAGGGATCTTTCCCTGCTGTTTGAGTTTTGAGATCAACTCATACTTTTCAGATGACTCATTTAAAAGAAGAGAGGAAAGACTTTTTGCTAAACGCCTATCCTCTGTTTTATTTGATTCTTTCCCTGGATATGGAGTTCTTCCTGTATACATGCCAAATTGAGGTCTTCTGACATCATATCCACAAGATTGCCTTAGTGAATTTATAAAATCATCATTCTCACATCCAAGCATTCTCCTCAATCTGCTTAACTGATCACTAACCAACGCATTCATAGGATATAGAATAAGCGTTCTAATACCTCTTTGATTTTGCCAGATGTCTTTATGTTGATTAGCTTCGTTTGACAACTTGGCTAAAATCGGCCACATAAAACATTCTGTTTTACCAGAACCTGTACCTGTCGAAACAAAGAGATCTTTTCCTTCAAGAAACTTCTCTAACGCCTCAATTTGATGAACATAAGGAGATTGATGAACTCCAATATTACAAGCTGAAAGATCGGAGAAAAGCGTTTTTAACCAAGGAGCTATTCTTGAAGATTGTTCTATTCCATTTTCTATTGACTTGTAAGCTGGCGATGATTCTATATATGGCTTTTTAAAAAGAACTTCTTCCTTTTTCAGTTCTGAATCAATAGCCTTAAACAGAAATTGATTTTTACTGAAATACTGCGACTTAATATAGTTAGAAATTGCATTGCAAAGCTCATTGAATACAAAAATAGCAGAATTTTTCATAAGTCACCTTCAGTAAAAACATACCCTGTTTGTTCAAGAATTGTCTTTAAAGCAACAAATACATCTATGTGCATAATTCTGTAAAAAATAGAATTTTTAATTGGCCAACTGTACAATTCAAAAAAGTTTTGCTCTGCTGGTGGTAATAAGTATCCAAGCTGAATAAAAACCAATTGATAAACTATTTTGAATTTTATAGTTGGCAACGTTTTGTTAGTTTCTAAAATTGCTCTTGCTAAAGGAATATACTCAGTTCCAGAACAGAAGCACTCACCAAGATTACAAAATTTAATTTTGTTATCTTGTCTTTTTGCTAAATAAAATTGTCGTGAGTTATTTTTATCTTCTCTGACTAAGGTTATTCCTTTATCAGGATAAACTTCTTTATCAGTCCAGTATTTAGTTCTATTTTGTATTTTCAAAGATAGATATCGTAAATTGAATTTATCAATGTAATCGTTCTCTTTAAATATTGAATTTTTCAATAATTCTTCATAAAAAGTTTTGCAAGATACTTTCGAAAGTCCAAACATATTTTGAACTTTATCAACGTCTAACAAGTTGTTTGGTTCTTTAGAAATAATATAAATTCCTGCTCCACTCATTTTATAAGAAGGACTATATACAGTGCTTCTAACAAAACTTACTTTTCCTACAGTTGCTGTTTTAGGAATGGAAGCTTTTACTTTATTATTTTTATGATAAAAGAACCCTGCTTTAACATAAAGATCATAGATATTCTCTATAAGAAAACTATTTGAGTTTTCAGCACAGTTATCAAAACTGTTAAAATCATTTTTATTTTCTGAACAGTCTAAATTCAACTCATTGTTTGAAGATTTTTCTAGACGTGAAACAATATCGGCAACTCTTATTTTTAAATGTTGAACGGATACTTCCCTAGTACCGACATTACATTGTTTATTTTCTGAAAATTCGAAATCATTGTCATGAAGAGACATAAGACCATTCAAACATCCTACACTGTATAAATACAGATTAGGAAGATTAACAAGCTCAGGGTCGAACTTATTTCTCTTGTCGATGTTGCATAGTATTTTCCCAACTTCTTCCAAAAATTCAATTTCAGTCATTATTTGATCCTAATATCTCATTCAAGTCTCCTAAAAGGTCTTCATTGTCGAAAGACTTTTCAAGTTGCAGTTCATCCAATTTTCCAGTCGCATATAAAAAGGGAACAATAAATAATGCAAGAAAATCATTAACTGTCATATTCGAATCATTAGCTTTTATCTTTCTAGCTAACATCAGATATCTTTCAGAAGCGTTAGATGATAATTTACTTAAGACTGACTCAAGAGCCAGAAACAAAGATTCATCTGAATCATTATCTTCATATGAAATTTGAGAGGTAACTTCATTCTCACACATTGATTCATATAAGGTAGGTTTTACCTCATTCCATAGTGAAGTTATTGTTACTTTGGGCTTTGAATAATCAATAAGTTTATTTGTAAATAATGGCAAAAAGTACGAATAAACACTGCTTGGCTCAATATTTAGATCTTCAATAAAAGAATGAACCAAGATAAAGAATTTATCTGACGAATCTGATATAGATGACAATTTATCAATCCAATTAGATTCAAAAGGACATTTCACTACTATTACCTTTGCCTTTAATGATTCAATCTTGTCTTGAACTGTTGGCTCGTATGAATTTGAGCAATCAAGAACAGCTGCTAGTGCGCCATGAACAATGTAAGAATACAAGTGAGCAATCTGTTCTGAGTACTTACCACTTATAATCAAATTTTGGTGCAATTTTTCACATAAGAATAAGGAAGAAAACAAAATTGTACTAAGCTCTGGTTTAATATTTAATTTACTAAATCTATTTTTAGCACATCTTAACAAGTTATCGAATTTATCAATTTTAGTCACTATGGTATTTTTGTCATCAAGGTAGCTATCTTTTACTAAACCTATTGAATCAGAATTTTCTACGTTGATTGGAAGCATAGTTCCACTTCCAAAAATTGAACGATTTAACATCGTTGAAGCAAGAGCTTCTGGAACAGATTTTCTTAATTCATTAAGTTTGCTTTCAAAACTGTATATAAAGTTCTTTTCAAATTGGCTTAAGGTATCTTTTTTATCTTTTAGAATTTGAATTTCTTTTTCTAAATTGAGCTTTTCTTCTTGACTAGAATTTAAAAGAGATTCTTCTCTTTGGATCGCTGTTTTTATGTCTTTAAGCTGACTCTGATAGTTTAATTTAACCTCATCCAGAAACTTATTTCTGACATCCTCACTGTTCTTAACAATTTTAAATACCAAATCCTCAGAGAATGAGTTTTTTTCATTATCGAGAAATTTCGTAATTTCTGAAACTTTGTCAATCAGCTGATTATTTGTGAGACCTGTTCTTAGTGCGAGATCTTCAAATGCTGAATTTTGACCGTTAAATTCTTTCAGAAATTTTGAAAAAGCTTTCTCATAAATTTTTGCAGATGAATTTCTATTTTGCTCTTTATAGACAGAATCAAGATAGTTTATTATCTCTTTTAAACATATTTCATCTTCACTTTGGGTATGTACAATCGAACAATTTTCAGTGATATTGGTATACTTATAGAATGACAAAGTTTGCTTGTTCTCATCAATGTAATTTTCATAATTAACACCTTCTTCTAAAAAGAAGCCATCGAGAGACAACTTATCTTTCCTAAGCGTATACACAGAGCCATAACACTCAAAATCAGATTTATTTAATAGAAGCGAATTTACTTTTTTCTCTTCTTTAATTCGGCGTGGTTTAATAAAAAAATCTTCTGACTCTGAATTCAGATCAAAATCTCTTGAAGGTATCCCCTCATTTTGAAGGTAATCAATAAACTCTAACATTGAGCTAAAAGATGTTGAAATATGCTTTACTTCATATATATGAAGATCTTGCCTTTTAGATGGAGGACAAAATGCACTGCTTTCATTCTTTAAGTTTTTAACTGCATCAAAATCGAAAATTGCTATAAAATTATCTTTCTCATAACTATCTTTGGAATTAAGTCTGTAATGGTGCGGTTCGATTCGCAGATTAGGACCAATCTTTTTACATTTTTGATCATATACAGCTAAAGGATGAAGCTTGCCCTTATTATCTTTAGGATCGATATAGTACTCACAAAGTAAACTGAAAGTATCTCCAATTTTGATTCTTCTAAATTCAAAAACATTGTCTTCAAAAATATTCTCAAGCATCAGTTACCTCTTTTTTTTGTTCAATTCGTATAAAAGATGTAAAGCTTTTATTGGAATTATTCCTTTAAAATAATATCGTGCAAGTATTCTTTTCAGTTGCCTAGGAATGAAGTTAACATCGTATATCATATTCAGATACCTTCGTTCAAATTTTACTAATGAACCATGGTCAGATGATAAGACTTTCATCATCTTTTTAAGAATAAATGATGTGTTCTCATCAAATTGATTGTCTGTCACCTTTTCTTGTATGAAAGATATCTGCCAAACACAATCTTTTCCGTACATAATTTGGACTTCTATGCCTTTTTTAATAAAATCGTTTGGGATCGAGACTTTATTAGATTCTGCACAAAAACATTTTTTAAAAATAGGTATATTGTTCATTAAAAATATAATTTCACCATCGAACTCAGGTGAAAAATAAAGGCCTTTTACAGAGGGAATTTCAACTGGTTCTATTTGACTCATTACAAGATTGCCTGATTCATCTTTTACTTCAACACAGAATTTAGTAAAACTTGCACGAGAAACAAGATCTAAGAAATAATCTTCTGTTACAGATTTACAATTTGAATCATTACTTGTCTCTCTTCGCACAACATAACCAGTTAAAGCAGAATAATCTTCATTGTATTTGGCAACTAAATCATAAAAATGCTCTTCACAAAATAATTGTATTTCTTTCTTTTCTGAGGAAGCTTTTATTCTTAAAAATGGAGGCCAAAGAATAACATCATGAATATCTTTAAAAACAGGAACAGGATAACAATGCTCTATCAAAAACAGAACCAATTGGCTGTTATAAGAAATAACACCTCTTATTAGAATATAATTACCACATCGAGACAAGATTGAGCTTTCTGGATATAGTCTAAAGATGGACTTTGATACAAGTTCTCGATTTACCCAAAACAAGTAAGATTGACCGTAAAATAAATGTGTATTTCTGTTCTTAACTATTTTTTTAGGTAATTGGGAATCAGTGAAAACAGTACAATCTTTGTATAAGCAATCAACCTCTATAGGATCCTTACCATTTTCAAAATCAATAAGTAACTTTTCTGAAGGAATAAAACTCAGATCAAACTGTTCTTTTAATAACTCTGTTTTTTTGTCTATACAGTTCAATTTATAGGTATCTGAAAGCGCTTCTACTTTACGACCTTTGGCTTGCGGATCCTTAAAAATAATATGCTTAACTGTTTGAATGTCACAGATGGTATCGACAATTCTCTCTAAAATGATTACCTTAAAATTAACTATATTCGGATATATAGAATTGATTTTTAATTCAATATAGGAGCTGTTTTTCGAAGGTTCGTATTGATATGAACTGCCATAACTTTCTTCAACTTCGATTTTTAACGGACAATCTTCAGAACCATTTCTATGCCTAAAATGAGGCTGTTGTTTTCCATCTTCTTTGTTAATAAATGTAAGTAGCTCTTTACAACGAGGACACTTAAAAAGATACGAAGCTGAGTGTACGGTACTAGCATATCTTATTTTTGCTTCTTCCGCAGTTATAGTTCTCCATCCTTTTTCAGGATCTTTATAAAGAGCCTTTATCATTGAAACTCCTCGAAATAAGAGAGAATTACTTTCTCAGTGAGTTGTAGATCTCTTCAGCAAATAGACCTAATACCTCTTTTTTTAAATCTTCGTTCTTCATAAGAAGAGAGAAAAAGTCTTTATTTTCTGCATAGCCATCTGCAAGAGCATCATCAACGTGATCAAAGTAAACCAAAGAAAAATCTTTTTCTGTATTATTCTTAGCACTATCCCTTAGATCATCTGATTTTTTCATTTGATCCCTGATTACATAAGCAGCACGCATTGCCACATCTGTATCAAAGTTAGTACCAAATCTTGAGTTTATTTCCTCAATTATCTCAGATAACTTTTCTTCTTTGGTTGGAGCCAATTTAATCGAATCTGCAACAGGAAGCTTTACGATTGGATTAGGATTTACTTTTGTATTGGTGTGTTCTCCACTTACCTTTTGTTTAAAGTTTGTAGCTTTTAGTTTTCCTTCTAAACTAAAACTAGGATCTTCAACTCCGTCTTTTATCATAGGAAATAGGTAACTGTAATAGTTATATTTTTTGTGAAGTTCAGGATCACTAAAAGTTGTAGCTTGAATTAAGAACTCATAAAAACGCAGAAAATGGCGTATATCCATTATGCATTCTTTTTTCTTTTCGTCTTCTAAAGATTCTATTTCTCGAACAGACTTGCTCAATATTTGAAGCAAACTATGAGCGTAATTTTTCTTTGACGCCTTCAGCTTTTCACCATAAAGGATTTCATTAAATAGATCCACGTCGTATTGAAGCACAAGATAATAACCATCAAGTTTTGCTTCAATATCATAGATGGCATTTGGAGTAAGACCGCTAGATAGAATTGTTCCTGAATAGAATTTTGAGAACGACTCTAGTATATCTTCATAAGAATTCGAAAAGTCTAAGACAAAGCAGTGCTTTTCATAAGGAGGACAAATACGATTCAACCTACTTAAGGTCTGTACAGCAGTAACACCTTTTAGCTTTTTCAATACATACATTGCACAGAGTTTTGGTTGATCAAATCCTGTCTGATATTTATCAGCTACTAATAGCACGTTATAGTCGTCTGTATTGAAACGATCAGATAGAACATTTTCAGAAAATCCATTTATTCCAGATTCTGAGTATTCTTTTCCTCTGATTGTAACCTTTCCAGAAAATGCAACTAAAGCATGTATATCTTGATAACCATGTTTTGTTACATACTTTTCAAAAGCTTGCCTATATTTAACTGCAGCTTCGCGGGATGAAGTTACAACCATAGCTTTTGCTTTACCACCTAGCTCAGACATTACCTTTTCTTTGAAATGCTCAATAATAATTTCTACACGCTGAGATATATTCTCTTCATGAAGATCTATGAATCTTGCAATCTGTTTCTTTGCATTGCCTGATTTCATTTTTGGATCTTCTGCTATAGTTTTATTTAGATGAAAGTATGTATCATAAGTTACATAATTTTGAAGAACATCTAAAATATACCCTTCTTCAATGGCCTGTTTCATTGAATACTGATGAAAAGGAACCTTTTGTCCTTTTGAATTTTCTCTACCAAATAAGGCTAATGTTGTTGCTTTAGGAGTTGCTGTAAACGCAAACATAGATACATTTGGTTGCTTACCGTGAGACATAATCTCTTTTTCAATCATCTGATCTACATCATTGTTAATTTCATCTTCATCATCTGAGCCTAAAGTTTGTGTAACAGCAGCCATATTTTTTCCGGCTGTTGATGAGTGAGCCTCATCAATGATTACAGCAAAGCTTTTATCTTTTAATGACTTTACCTTTTCTACTATGTAAGGAAATTTTTGAATAGTAGTTGCAATGATCTTTGTATTACCATCAAGAGATTTAGCTAAATCATCTGATGTGCAATTTTTATCCATAACTGCAACTACACCTGATTTGTGTTCAATTCCCAAAACTGCCTGCTGTAACTGTCTATCTACTACCACTCTATCAGTACAGATAATTACATTGTTGTAGATAATTCTATTGTCATCAGAGTGCAAAGATGAAAGTCTATAAGCTAACCAGGCAATGGTATTTGTTTTGCCACTTCCTGCACTATGCTGAATTAGATAGTTTTGAGATGATCTATTTACCTTTACATCTGCAATTATTTTTCGTAAGGCATCGAGTTGATGGTATCTTGGAAAGATAACTGTTTCTGAGCACTTGTTTTTATATGTTGCGTTATCTTTTTTCTCGTCAACTTGGATATACATGAATTTTGTAATGACATCCATTAAAGTTTCCTTCGTAAAGATGTCATTCCACATGTAATCAGTAGCATATTCATTAGCAGGAGGAATTGGATTTCCCTTACCAGTATTAATTCCTTCACCACATCCTTTGTTAAAAGGCATAAAGAAAGTTTCATCTTTCTTTAATCTTGTAGTCATATATGCTTCAAAGGTATCAACTGCGAAGAAAACTAAGGCACCTGCCTTCCAAAGAAAAATTCTTGTCTTAGGATTTCTCTCTTTTTTGTACTGAGCTATTGCATCTTTGTAATTTTTTTTCGATGTTGGACTCTTAAGCTCTATAGTTGATACGGCAAAACCATTAATGAATACAACTAGATCTACTCTCTCCTTAACACTTACATAAACTTCTTCAGCTACAGAAAATACATTCTTTTCATATAGCTCATTGGCTTGTTTGTTAAAAGTTGTTGCTGGCTTTGTAAATAAAAAGTCTAGCTTATAAGATGCAATCTCAATACCATGCTTTAGAACATTCAGTCTGCTTCCACCTTTTTTAGTTTCAGCTACATCTATGGCATTTAAAATAGTTTCCTCTAAGGTAGAATGGTAAATCTTCTCCAAGGATTCCATTTTTTCAGGCTGGGTGTTATATAAAAACTTAAACAGAACTTCTCTATCTATGGCATAGCGCTGAACTGATTCTTGAAGATCTTTATTTTTTCGGATTTGATACCCATTATCTTTAAAGATAGACAATATCTGTTGTTGGTAATCATAACGCTCATTAAGAATATTTTTTACCATGGTTAGATCACCTCTTTTTTACCTGTTACATACTCATAGATTATAGACTTCTTGTACTCTGCTAATATTTCAAGTTGAGATTGTTTTTCTGATATTGTTTTCTCTATTACAGAAGTTTTTTTATCTAAATATTCAGCAATTTTATTTTGTTCTTCAATTGGAGGACATAAAACAGTAACATTATCCAAAGCAGTAGAAGGAAGATCCCACTGACCTTCTCTTATACCTCCAGACAGACGACGAAATTCATCTTTATAACAACTCCTGATTAAATAATGAAAATACTTTTTGTTATAACTGTTATCAGTAAAATTGTATACATAATAAGCAGGACTAACGATTCCCTCATATGAAGAAACAGCAACAGATCCTTGCCAAGCTTTCATTTTATTTATAACAAAATCGCCTACACGCACAAACTTATATTTAGAGGTATCTTCTGAAGTCACATTGTGATTATCATCTCTACTATCCTTTGGAATTACACCATACTCCCTGTACAATGACAGAACTGTACAATTACCTCGATTTTTAACATCATTTCTTCTTAACTTATATTTTAATTTGCTTATTACCCAATGTGATGGAACAGCTCCAATCCAAGGACATGGGCTATTTTTCATTTCTACACAGTGAGTTATCCCCTTTGTTACAGCTTCTGTAATAACTGTTTTTTTATATTCTTCAAGAATTGAAATTTCTTTTTGAATGTCAGCTACAAGAGAGTCAATTTCAGAACACTTGTTATCTAGAAAATTGGCAATTTTTTCTTGTACTTCTAAATTTGGTTTGGGTATTCTAATATTTCCGAAATCAAAAAAAGAAATGTTTTTTCCGTCTCTCAAACTTAAAGTAAGTGAATTGATCTTGTTGATAAAAGGTTCTACCTTAAAAAGATATTTATAGTACCTGCCACAAACTTTTTTTACTGGATAAAAAATTTGGTAAGCAGGAGAAACTACCCCTTCATATGTACTGAATTCGAAACCGCCCTGAAAACTTCTGAGACTTATACAGAAATCTCCTTTGTGAACGGTTCTAAATTGTTTTAAATCTGTTCCTTCTTTTAACTTAACTGTTTTGAATGAAGACAATCGTTCGTATTTTTCTTGAGGAATTACCCCATAGATTTGAGATGGAGTAAGCAATTTCAAGCTTAAACTGTTCCCCTTTGAAGATCGTAGAGCAAATAAGTATTTTGCTTTATTTGAAGCCCATCCATGAGGAATACTTCCTATCCAGTCAATTTCATTTTTTATTTTTTTGTCTGACATGATCATTTTCCTCCAAACAATTTGAAGATTCTGTCACGAACAGATTTCTCTATATTATTAAATTGACTTTCAAGTTCATCTACTGGTGTAGGTTGCTTATACTCATAGAAATACCTTGTAAAGGGAATCTCAGCTCCTGTTTTAATAACAGGAGTTTTTGCATTTGTATCTTCTTCAAAAAAAGCAACAGCATCAGGAACATGTGGTAACACTTCCCTTGCCATGTAATCTTCTATAGTTTCGTCAAATTTAACTATCTCAATGTCCTTAGTTTCATCGTCATATAATACATTTCCTTTTTTATCTTTTTGAATTTCGGCAGTCTTATCCATTACAGACAATCCGGTAGCAATTGATTCAATTAACTTTTTATCAAGTTTTATTTCAGACAAATAATCATTTAAAACAGGTAAAAAGTCTTTTGGTGAAAGCCATTTTTTATCAGAAATGTTGTTTTTTAGAGTACTTAAAATTGAGTCATATATAGGTTTTGCTTGTTTTTGGATACCATATTTTTTCTGTTCTTTTATAGATAACTCTCCACCTTTTTCAATTCGATCTTCAAGATCTGCAACAGACATTTCATTGTACAATTTTTTCAGGCATCCCTTCTGTAACATATTCGAAATGCTTTCTTCAGTAATACTGTAGCTTCGCTGTAAAGGTTGCTTTACAGTGTATTCTCTATAAATAAACTCAGTGTTATTAAAGATCTTTACAAGCTCATTTTCTTTAAAATCAGCATATAGTTTAGTGATTTTTTCTCTGTCTTCTGGAGAAAACTCATTCTTCTTATTACCTAACGGTTTTCTTAATTTGTGGAAGATCTGAGACACATCGATCAACTGAACTTTACCCTTACGTTCCTCTCTCTTTTGTTTAGATAAAATCCAAATATATGTAGTAATACCGGTGTTATAGAATAAATCTGTTGGCAACTGAATGATTGCTTCAATTAAATCATTTTCCAAAAGATATCTTCTGATTTGAGACTCTCCTGAAGATGTGCCTCCGGTAAACAATGGAGAACCATTCTCGATAATTGCAGCTCTTCCATTATCTTCTAACTTTGCCAAAGCTGACTGAACAAAAAGCAACTGACCATCACTTGTTCCAGGAAGACCGGCCCCCCAACGACCATCTTTTCCTTTTTTATATTCTTCTCTTACAGCTAATTCCTGACCATCTTTAGCGTCTTTACCACCCCAAGGAGTTCCAAAAGGAGGATTTTCAATGACAAAACGCATTTTTTGATTTGGGAAGCAATCTTCTTTAAAAGTGTTAGAATGTCTATAATTATCAGCATTCTGACCTTTAATTAGCATTTCAGCTAAACCTACCGCATGGGATGTCCCCATTAACTCTTGGCCAAATAATTTTATAGTTGCATCTGGATTGTAGTGCTTCAAATAGCTGTATGCTGTTGACAACATGCCACCAGTACCACAGGCTTGATCACATACAGTGATTACTTTTCCTTTTTCAAAAATGTCGTCACACCCTTCAGAAATAAGCAAAGATACACAAACTTTGATAATATCTCGACCTGTGTAATACTGTCCAGCATCCACATTTTGGAAGAACCTTCCAATCAAATTCTCAAAGATATATCCCATCTTTATACTGTCATATGTCTGAGGGTACAAATCCAGTTCAGAAAAAGCCTTGACGACGCTATATAGACATCCACCTTTGTTCATTGTTTTTATTTGAGCTTTAATATTCAAAGAATCATCATCAGTCAAGATGTGGCGGACATTTTCAGAAAAACCATCAATGTAAGATTCAAAATTAGTAGCTATATGATCAGGATCATTGCACAACTCTTGTAAAGAAAACTCGCTAGTATTATAGAATTGCTGACCAGAGGCCTTGGTCAACATCTGTTTTGGGATGGTTGGATCATCTTTAAACAGTTGTATAACATTGTCTTTTGTTGATTCTAAAGTGCACTCTAAACGCCTTATAATTGTCATAGGAATAATGACATCACCATACTTATCAGGCATGTATGTTCCTCTAATTTTATTTGCGATACTCCAAATAAAATTGGCTTCATTGGTAATATCAACTGGGTTATCATCCCACAACACATCTACACTTTTAGAATTCATAAAATAACTCTTTAATTAACTTATAATTGTTTTATCTAATTTTACTCATGGAACATCTACATTTTACTTAGGACAACTATCTTCTAATTACTACATTGGGGCTCTTAACAAATCCAATCTTTCACAATGCGGTCTAACTTTTCTTTTATCAACGAAAAATCTGTGCTTAAATCAAGATTATCAACAGATATATCGTTACCACTCATTTTGAACTTAGCTTTTGGCTGAAGTTCATGATCTGTTTTTGCATATAAGAGCAATCCAGATACTTCTTTATCAGAGCAAGTAAAACTTTTGTTTTTTACATATGTAAAAATCTGATACAAGTTTCCTGAATGAATAGAAAACTTTTCGAATCGTTTTTGCAAAGATTGAGAATAAAACTTTGCATCAATAATTAGAACTTTGTTGCGCTTTTTGTTAGTCAAAGTGATATCACTTTTCATTGATGGTAACAAAGAAAGATCATCAGATTCAACTTCAGCCCACTCAATCTGGCTAGCATCTGCTAATAATTGATTTGAATAATGTCTTCTGTAAAATCCAAGAATAAACTTTTCATAAAGATGACTCAATTCTCTTTCATCTATGTAATCTTCAAGAGATTTACCATCTTTAGAATTACTTTGTATTTTTGAATTAACAAGAAGATTGCAGATGTAAATAATCAGCCTATAAGTAGCTGAATTTCTGTCGTACTGCTGTTTCCAGTTTATCCTATGAGGATTAAGTTCTGAGACATTTTCAAAAAACTTCAAAAGATGTCTTATTTTGCTTTTTCTGTCTTTTCTAATTACTGACTTTAACAGAAGAATCAATGTTGTCTTAATGATTCTATTGAAATAGCAATCCTCATTATATTCATCATGAGAACAGATTAACTTTTTCCTTTGTAGGCTACCTTCTTTAAAAGATTCTGCTAAAAGGATCTTTCCCCTTACAGAAGAAATTTCCTCTTCGATAAGAAGATAGCCTCTTTTCAATCCCTGTTTCAGTTGTTTTGATACTGCCAAGATAAGAATTTCAGCAAACAAGTCCTCAGCACTATCAAAATCCTCTTTTTCAAGATTTGAATAATTGTAGTCTTTCAATGCAGAAAAAGCATAGGCTAATAAATAGTACAAATTTTTAATAGGAATATGACTATTCATTACTACCTAATACCTTCATTAATTTATCTACTTCGTTTTTTACTTTTTCAGCATCATCAAACCAGTATTCTTGTAATAAGGGTTTGATCTCATATTTAACTATAGACTCTAACTTTGTATCTATATCAACATTACAAGAATCATCATTATTAGTTTCTTCATCAAGGCCACAGAAGAAACTATGTCCAATACAAAAGCCTGAGCCTAAAGAAGTATCTTCTTCAATTTTTTCATTGATCGCTTTAATTGCCTCAATTAGAGCTGTAAATTTTTCGCTGTTCAAAGCTCTTTCATATTCTTTAAAATTTTCATTTTCAAAGGCTGGTTTTAGCTCAAAAAATCCAAAACGTCTTCTTAAAGCAAAGTCCATTAATGCTAAAGATCTATCTGCTGTATTCATCATTCCAATAATATATAGATTACTTGGAATGCTAAATTCTTCTACACCCTTTTCTGGATCTCTATAAAGGAGTTGTACACTTGGTTGATTATTCTTTAGAGGATCAGCCCTTTTATCTGCTTCAATAAGCATAAACAACTCACCAAAGATTTTGCTTAAATTTCCTCTGTTAATTTCGTCGATAATGAAGAAGTATCTATTTTCACTATCTTCTTCAGCTTTTTTACAGAAATCATAAAAAGGACCGTTTTTTATTTCAAATCCTTTGTCTGTTGGTCTGTAGCCACGAACAAAATCTTCATATGAATAACTCTGATGAAATTGAACCATCTTTACAAGAGAAGGATCTTTTCTTTTTATAATTGAATAAGCAAGACGTTTTGCGGCAAATGTTTTACCAACTCCAGGAGCGCCTTGAAGGATAATGTTCTTTTTATGTTCCAATAGAGATACAAGTGAGTTGTAATCTTCCTCACTCATATAAACCTCTCTTAAAAAGTCCTTCTTTGTGTAATCCGGCTGAACAAAAGTCTCACATTGATCTGAGTCAATATTAAATTGTTCTTCATAGTATTTTGTAGTTTCTGGGTATGGGGTTATATCTGTTAGAGTCTTTAGTGCACATTTATCATTAACAGAAATAACATGTTCTTTTTTATCATGGGTCCAATTTACTTTATGTATATGACGATATTCTTTTCGATTGGGATCGTATTCGTAAGAAGAAGTAACCACACCACGACCTATAATTGTATCTACTCCTTTTTTTGCATAGACTATGTCGCCAACCTTGATATCGTGGCAGAACTGCCATGTAGCTAAACCATCATTCATGTAAGAATAGTTCGGTTTTCCATTTATTTCTCTCATTTTTGCTTTTATGGATTCTTTTGTAGGATATTGAGTCAAATTGCCAAGATAATCCCATCCTATTGCCATTATTCCTTTAGCATAGAAATCATCCCACATTGAAGCATCTTTTCCTGGAGCAAAGTACCAATACCTTATATTTTTTACACCACTGTCGGCAAAAGCATCAGAATCATTTGTAAATAAAATATCTTTTTCAAAACAATCCTTGCATTTATTTATAAAGATACCCTTTATATTTGATTTTTCATCATAATCAAAACAACCTTTGTTGATAAGTCTAATATTTTCGGCATAAGCTTGTTTATGAGCTTTTTCTTCAGGATCCAATTTTGAGTATTTTTTTCCTGTTGTTTTGCTTTTTTCTTCTTTATATGCAGGAAATATATCAAGTAATCTGTTTATAAAATCATTTGGAGCTACATATTCAATTCTTTCTTCGAAAAATGAAGAGATAGTGTCAATAATCATTTCTTTTGCTGTTTTTCTAATTTTGTCAATCATTTGTTGTTCCTGCATTCTTATATATTACTTTACTTTCTTACTTGAGAATGGCTTTTTTTAAGAGACCTTTTCATAGAAAGTGCTAATTGTGTTTTTTAATTCACGAAATTTTGCACAATTTATCTATTTTTTTTAATCTTATCAATTTTATAAAAGCATCGTTCCAGATCCTGGTATATGTTAAATTTTTAGAGACATTATTATCGCTTTTGGAATAGCTTCAAAAAGTTATGCGTGTATACCTTATGGTACATTGTTTTTACTCAATAATCTCTGAGTGGATTTTGGATCTTGAGCATAATCATAAAATTTATTTTTACTTCTATAAAATCAGATCTCTAAAAAATTAGCGCGCTCAATCTGTGATCTTAATCTGTAATCTAAAAACCGCTTATATTTAGAAAGTTTGACCTCTTTATTTTGATGTAAAATTCTTCTGACTGATTTAAAAGAGGCTTGCTTATAGAGTTTAGTGGGGTAATAGTTAGAGTGGTAAGAGATTAGTATCATCTTACTGTTAGTCTACTTACCTATTTGACTATTTACATATACGAAATGACTTTAGACATTCTTATTTTCTAGTCAAGATTAGCTTACTCTGATAAAATCGCGCCTTTGTACTTTTAAAGCAGTTATAAGATGCTGTATGAATACAGCTACTCTACAACCTTACCTTAAAGATAACTTTATGAATAACACAGACAATACTATTGAAACTCCCCTTGTGCTCAATAAAAAGAAGATGCTGATCTTAGCAGTTCAGCATATGTTTGCTATGTTCGGTGCTACTATCTTAGTGCCAATCCTAGTTATGGGCTTTTTTAAAGATGCTACAGGTGAAGAATTAACCTCTGGTCTTACAGTTTCTGTTACTTTATTCTGCGCAGGTGCCGGTACTTTAATCTTCCACCTGTGCACTAAGTTACAGGTTCCTGCATTTTTAGGATCATCATTTGCTTTCTTAGGTGGTTTCTATACTATTGCAAACTTTAACACTGGCATGTATGCAACCATGAGTGTTAATGATAAAGCAGCCTATGCCTGTGGTGGTGTGGTTGTCGCAGGTTTAGTTTATCTTGTGATGGCAGCTATTATTAAATTAGTAGGTATTACCAAAGTCATGAGATACCTGCCGCCTGTTGTTACAGGACCAATGATTGTTTGTATTGGTCTGTCATTAGCTCCTGTTGCTATTTCAAATTCTGCTGTTAACTGGCCATTAGCCTTAGCTGCAATTCTAACCGTTATCGTATTTAATATTTGGGGACGAGGCATGTTAAAGCTTATCCCCATTTTAATGGGCGTGGTATTACTCTACATCGTAGCTTTAATCTTGGATATAGCAGGCTTTACTAATACTGATGGCTCAGCAATTATTAACTATGCTTCAATATCTAGTGCTTCATGGGTAGGTCTGCCACCATTCCAGATGTGCAAGTTTGATTTAACCGCTATCTTAGTAATGGCTCCAATTGCAGCTGCTACCATGATGGAGCACATCGGTGATATGTCAGCAATCTCTGCTACTGTGGGTAAGAACTTTATTGCAAAGCCCGGTCTTAACAGAACCTTATTAGGTGATGGTTTAGCTACAGCCTTTGCAGGCTTCATCGGCGGTCCTGCTAATACTACCTATGGTGAGAACATCGGTGTTCTTGCTATGTCAAAAGTTTATGAGCCTAAGGTAGTAAGAATGGCAGCATTACTAGCTATTATCTTATCTGTAGTACCTAAGTTCTCAGCTATCATTTCAACCATGCCAACAGCTATCATCGGAGGTATTTCCTTTATTCTTTACGGTATGATTTCAGCTATTGGTGTAAGAAACATTGTTGAGAATAAAGTTGATCTCTCAAAGTCACGTAATCTAATTATTGCAGCTGTGATCTTCGTGTCAGGCTTAGGCTTTAAAGACGGTTTAACCTTCTCTGTTTTTGGTACTTCTGTAACCTTAACCTCACTTGCTATTGCTGCAATTGCAGGTATTGTTTTAAATGCAGTATTACCTGGAAACAAATACGTTTTCGATGAGAACGCCATTGAAAACGAGATCCACCACAAGGCTTAGCCTTGTAAGTTAAAAGAACAGACACAGTCTGTTCTTTTATTGAATGTTATTTTTACTGATGTTACTTTGGTAGAAAGTTATTTTTATTGAGAGTTATATTGGCAGAAGCTCTCTTTTATAGAAAGCTACTTTTAGATAACTGACTTTTAAAACAGTTTTCTTTACAGATAAAGGCATAGACAAATTTTAAAATTTAGTAGATTGAAAAAAGGATAAATAGAATGGATTTTACAAAACAGCCTAACATTACAATCTTCAAGCACCCTCTTATCAAGCACAAGATCTCTTTATTAAGAGATAAAGAGGCTTCTACTAACAAGTTCCGTACTTTAATTGAAGAAATTGCAATGCTAGAAGCATATGAAGCTTTAAGCGATTTACCTTTAAAAGAAGTTGAAGTTGAGACTCCTCTTGAGAAGTGCAAGACTCCAATGTTAGATGGTTTAAAGCTTGCTATTATCCCTGTTCTAAGAGCAGGTTTAGGTATGGTACCAGGTCTTGATGCTTTAGTACCTTCAGCTAGAATCGGTCACATTGGTATGTACCGTGATGAGGTAACTCACAAACCAGTTCCTTACTACTGCAAGTTACCACAGAACCTTGAAGAGAGAACCTGTGTGATCTTAGATCCTATGTTAGCAACTGGTGGTTCAGCTGTTGATGCTGTAGATATGATTAAAGAAAAAGGCGGCAAAAAGATTAAGTTCTTATGCATCATCGCAGCACCTGAGGGGTTAGAGAAACTCGCTACAGCTCACCCTGATGTTCAGATCTACGTAGGTCAGTTAGACCGTGAGTTAAACAAAGATGCTTACATCTGCCCAGGTCTTGGTGATGCTGGTGACAGAATCTTTGGTACCAAGTAAGACGCGCTCTTGTAGAGTAAATTTTAAGATTTGATTTGGCTACCTTATATATAGCTTGATATGGCTTAATCTTACGAGATTTAATTAACTCTAAAGATTTAAGTAGACTCTAAAGATTAGGTAAAAATCTGAGGGTGAAATAAATTCCGTGTAAACCCAATTAAGTCTGATATCATTTTACGACTTAATTGGAGTTTTAAATGGCAAAAATCAAACGTAATCCAGCAGCAACTTTTAAGCAGCTACATCCAATAAGAAGTAAGAATACACTACAGACAATGCTTTGTAAGCTAGATCTTTAGTATAATTGCTGTTATCAGGTAAAGTTGATGACGTTCTTGAACTTGTTTGACGTTTTCAATAGCTTGACGTATTCAATGTTTAGCCATACTACAAAATTATGAATTTGCTTGTCTTATCATTTAGATGTTTACCGTAACTCAATAAAAAAGAACTTGCTCTTTATTGATGGTAATATCTTCCATTAAGCCATGCAGAATACTGTTTTCAGATCCTTTAAGTTTCATTCACATTTCTCAACATTAAAAGATTTAACAATATTGTTTTCTGTAATTATATTATTGACTTTAAAATTTTTAACATAACCTAATTCTTTTTCAAAATCTTTTAAATCGTTTACAGTAAAATCATCTAATTTAATGGGCAATTTTAAATTGCGTTCGTGTCTAAGCGTTTTCACACAAATGTGCAATATATATTTATCTTTAACAATATTCGTTTTTTGTGTATCTTCATCCAACACATGTTCAAAGTTAAAATTCGCGTCTTTGAAATAATACTTGTCAAGCCATGACGTGTTTTGCACTTTTTCAAGAAATTCATTTTTATTGCTGTAAATGCGGGTAAAAGGATCTCCACTTTCTTCAGCATGAACCACAATGCGGTAGTTTAAATCAGTATTAAACGCTTTAACAAAATCAATTATTGAAATCATAAGATATCTCCTAAAGTTCTCTTCGACGTAACTTATAAATTAATTGGTGCAACTTCAATAATAATGTAAGGACATACACGTCATAAGGTTGTAATCTCCAATTGTTTTAAGCAAAACAGGACATCTTGAAGATGGCTTTTTTAGTCTAAAAAGCGCACTGATCCGTTTTTCAATTTTCATCAGTTTAACTGCTAGACAATGCATGCTTATATGAACTTTCATAAGAAAACACTATTGCTGTGTTAGTTGCATAAGATACATTCCTATTGTAGATATGAGGACTATTAGCAACTGCTTTAACCATAGGTTTCTCCAAATTAAATGTTTTTTGCCGTGTTCTGCCTTTAGTAATCTTCTACTGATTGTTTAACATCTTATAATTAAGTTGCTTTTCTATTAGCTCAGCCTGTCTGCAAGCGTAGCTTAACTTTTGAGAACACGATTTTTGGTAATAATAAAGAGCTTTTTGCTCATCTTTTCTTACATGAATACCCTGCTGGTAGTAAAACGCAAGATTTGCACAGGCAGTTCTGCCTTTGATAGCACAGGCTCTGTTACATGCTGCAATATCACCGTTTTCGCATTGTTTTACAAAACTTTCTCTTGTAAAACAAAGTGCAAAGCTAAGCACTACAAATGCTGTTGCAATAATGAAAGCAAAGCTGAACACAGGATGTGTTCTAAAATTAAACTTGAGATTTTTTAAGCTGTCTTTAAATTTCATACTACACTCGCTTTTATGGTCTAATACCTTTAGCAGGTATTTTATTGATGGTCTTTTATCGTTCTTTTTATCTAATAAACCGATCTTAGCTACAACTTTGCTCTTTGCTTTTATAAACTCCGATATATGAGATTTTGATTTGTATAACCAAGTTGCAGGTAGCAACATGGTCTTTAACTAAAATTTGAAAGGTAAGACTATAAGTACAAAGATCTAAGAGAAATTAAGGATTGAGGAATTTAGAAGAAAATAATCATTGCCTTACCTTATGAACAAATCTTATAAAGGCATCGTTCCAGATTTAGATTGGTGTATAAAAAAAGTAAATAAACACCTTTTGAAAATCACGCTTAGGATTAAACAGCTAATTCATGATTAAAAAAAATGACAGGTATTAGGTTAATTCATGCTCTTAGGACTTATTGCGCCACTGGATAGTTTTTATGTGGCGCTTAGGATATGTAGGTATTATTCAGTTAAGCTTTGCACTTAAAATTCATTGTAAGCTTAAACTTCCTGATACTCAGTAAAAGCTCTTACTTTAGGATCAGCATTGAACACGGCAGCTATTCTTAAAAGCTCTGTTTTATTAGGCACAATATTGCCATAGTCTCGTGTTTTAATCTGTTCTACTGCATCGTGTAGTTTTGACTTAGCTTCAGTCTCATTTTTTGCATACTTAAATTCAAAGACAATTCTTCTGTTATCTGTATTTACAACTAAATCAGCTCTACCCTTTGCTTCATGAACTTCAGATAGTACTTTCTGATGTGCACCTAACAGATAAAGCTTTAACATATTCTGTACTGATGATTCTGACACGATTGGATAATTGTCATAGGACACAGAGTTTAAAGCACTGTTAAAGAGGTTGATGATGTCATCAACAGTGCCTACTTCTAACAGGCTTCTACCATAGTCATCAGTAATATCGGTGTTGCCTTTAAAGATGTTGTTTGCAAGCAACCTGTTTAAGGCTTTATAGATTTCACCGTTTGGAATACCTAATGCTACTGTAGAGGTTTTATTAAGATCTGATCTTAAAGTTAAATATCCTGTCTGACACATCAGTACGTTCTGATTGATTGTGGTTAATGCTGTAGGATTTTTAAAATCATCACTGGATACTTTTAAGAACTTATCCTTGTCTAAGTATTCAAAAATATTGAGTTCATGTGTTTTTAAATAGTTAACTAGGATTGAAGGTAAGCCACCATTGTCGTACCAGTACTCTCCAAAGTATACAAATTTATTAGATACCACACTTTGGAAAAATTTATTTACAGACCAGGTACTGAATACTTTCTTTTTATAGAATTCATCAAAGCAGTAACCATCATAGTTTTGAGCCATCATGTCCAACATAGACTCAATCTGAGTGTCAGTTACTTCTTCAACTCTACATTTGTTCTCATAGGAGGCTGCAAGTGTCAAATAATCAATGTAGTACTTTTTAATCTCATCACGTGTAAAACCTATCATCTGAGAATAGGCACTGTCATTAGTGATATCGTTGATATCAGAGCCAACTGAAAATATCGCTACATCTTTTAATCTAGTGACACCAGTAATTCCTAAGAACTTAATTGCAAACTTATCTTTGATGTTGGCATAAATTCTTTTTATTTTTTGCTGGAATTGTTTATAGAGTTCATCATTATTGATGTTAGAGGTTAACTGATAGTCATACTCATCAATGAGAATAACGATTTGACAAGTTTCTTCTTCTAGTTTTTCAAGCAGACCTAATATTGAGTCTTCAGGCTCTGTTTTTTCGACATATCCTTTTACACTGATTTTATTTGCAAATTCAGTAATTTTTGAATTTAGCTGTTTTTTGAATAAGTCCATTGAGGAATTATCTAAATTCAAGAAACTCAGTCTGAATACAGGATAGGTAGGTTCAGTCCACTTGTCATAAATCCAGGTTCCTTTAAAGTAAGGTTCAACGCCTGTTTCAAATAAAGTTGCTATGGTATCTAAGGTAAGAGACTTACCAAAACGACGCGGACGGGAGATAAAAACTCGCTTTAATTTGACAAGCTTTGGAATGTATTCAGTCTTGTCAACATAGATATAGTTCTCTAATGTAAAATCTATGAATGATCCTGTAGAGCTGATATCTTTCATATGTATTCATCTCCATTCATCTTATTAGATTATAGCTAAAAAGCCCTTGTTTTGCCCTAATCAGGGATAATTGTTGCCAAATTTGAGAGGATTTTAGAAAGGTATTTTTTTCAAAATCAGTGATAGTGGCACTCGTTGCACTGAATGGATCTGCTGTTCTTATATTCAATCTAGCTTGAAGATCTTAGTATTATCTACTACTTGTTAAAATTAGCGCCACAGGATAGTTTTTAGGTGGCGCTTAGGATCCGTAGGTATTATTCAGTTAAGCTTTGCACTTAAAATTCATTGTAAGCTTAAACTTC
>ERZ791628.18-NODE-18-length-84346-cov-19.8148_pt1 | contig 84346 bp, 71 predicted proteins | sample MGYA00510265_ERZ791628 | MGnify/ENA primary metagenome ERZ791628 (study PRJEB30046, sample SAMN00715184) | human gut metagenome | study: EMG produced TPA metagenomics assembly of the A metagenome-wide association study of gut microbiota in type 2... | reverse complement strand
TTTGGCATTACGGTCTTCAATCTGAAACTCCTAAAATCTTCTTTGTAGGTGATTCTAATTTAGGACACTACCTGTGGTATTTAAAGAATGAAAATAAAGAACCTGTATATGTTCTTTATCATCCTGCTATGATGGCATACGGTAACTATTTTACAAATCTCAAAACAATCTTTTTTAATCCACTTGAAGATAAGAAAACATTCTACAATCTTTATAAAGATAGTTTAAACAAATTAAACGATGGGGATAAAGTGGTTCTTTGTGGCAGATGGGATATTATGTACAGATCTTATTGCATAGAAAACAATTTACGAGTAGATCAAATATCACTACAAAAATACACTGATGCTGTAATTTTAGATCTGAATGAACAGATATCTCTTCATCCAAATCTAAAATTTTACATTGTTGGATGCTCATTTGTACCAAACAAAACAGCAGTAATTTGGTCAAAAGTAAATCTTAATGAGTCATACTTAAAAAAAATAATCAATACAGATCTTTTTAAGAGTACTAGCGATTTTGAGGAGACCTATACAACTGGAATCAACACAAAACTCATTGAATTCTGTAAAAATAAAAATAACGTAATATTTATAGATCGCAACGCACCTCTAAAAGAAATTAATAGTAAATATAGAATATACAGAAATAATAAAGGGATATTTGAAGATCCTCTTCATTACTCAAGTTTTGGAGGTTCTATTATAGGTGAATACATTATTGATGAAGTTTCAAAAGAGTAATTTTTGCGCAGAAGAACACAGAGGATGCATCAACTTTTCTTAATCGTCTTAATTGGTTAAAAAACTCTGTCTGCAACTTCTCTTTCAACGTTTAAATATATCACAATGTCAGGTTGCTCTTTTCTAATCTCATTGGTAATCAGACCTAAATCGTGCAAACGCCTATTCATATGAATTACAGTCTTAAAGTAGTCCACTGTATATGGCATAAATAAAACTCCATATGAATCTGTAATTAAAAAGACTTTTTTATCTGAGATTGGTGTATTGTTTACATATTTACAGTTTAATTCTAAAGAGGAATTTACATCAAAACTAATTTCTTTTGATGTATTTGAAAACAGATCTTTTGCCTTTACAGTACTTTTTCTGACATTATCAACTAAAGCACTATCTAAAATTTCTCTTCGTGGATTCTTAATATTATGTACTAAATCGCCATTTTCATGGTGAGAGAATAAAAATTTATAATGTTGCGAGATGTAAGTAGGATCTATAAGTCTCATGACATTTTCAAAAGCAACATAAGCACCATATTTATTCCAATGAGTATCATCACCGTAATAAAGAGATACCCTCTTATCTGGATCTTTTGAAGATACTAGAGCTTCATAATTATCAATGACTGTTACCCCACTGATCTTCAATGCTGTCTTTACTTTATCAAAAAATCTATATTTACCTGGCTGTAATATATTCTGATTCATATATTCTGGATAAATACCATGTTTATCTGGACCTACAACAAAGTACATATCACCTTTAAAAGAATCGCGTATTGCCTGCAAGGTAAAAATTTTCTTTTGAATTTGGTTTTGATTGAACTTAAGATCTTTAGTATGCTGAGAATAAACATAATCAGAGCTGTCACCCGCAAACAACCAACCACTATTGCCTGCAACAGAAAACTGACTTGATGAAAAATTAAAATCATTAAAGTAATTATGAAAATCAGCGTACAGATTCTCATTTACCTCCAATTTAAACAGCAACCTGTCATTAAACCAATTGACTAATTGAGAGTAGAAGTTATCTGAGTATTCTTTAGGAAACTGGTTAATAACTCTGTTCTCACCTTTTACCACTGTATTATTGTCAGTAATGATAAATCCGATTGCTGGTACTGCAAACATAAGAAAAACAAGACAGAACTTTAAATACCTAGTCATTTATTTTTCCTTAGAAGTTAAAGTAGATAAAAGGATTCTGTGCACCAAAGTACAATACAAGTACAGACGCAAAAATCAAAACAAAGTTAACAAAATAAGTATAGTTATGAGTAACAGCTTCTTGTGTATTAGAAGAGTTAAATGCTTTCAACTTTAAGAAGACTATAATACAACCAACTACAAGAGCAATATAGTTTAAAAGCTGAGCCTGACATATGCTCCCTTTATCTAAATTAGATAAACCAAACATTACAGATAAATATTCAAATGCTTGAGACAAACTGTCTGCTCTAAAAAATACCCAACCAATTAAAACTACAAATATGGCATATAGATGAGTAATTAACTTTGGAACTCTAGCTAAAAGATCACCTAAAAATAATCTTTCTAAAATTAAGAACAAACCATTATAAAGTCCCCAAATTACAAAGGTCATATTAGCTCCGTGCCAAAGACCACATAAGAAGAATACTGTTATAAGATTAACGTAAATTCTATAGGTTGGAACTCTAGAACCGCCTAATGGTATATAGACATAATCTCTTAACCATGATGATAAAGAAATATGCCAACGTCTCCAGAAATCTTTAATTGAAGTACTCAAATATGGCTGATTGAAGTTCTCTGAAAATCTAAAACCAGCCATAGCAGCCAATCCAATTGCCATATCTGAATAAGCTGAGAAATCAAAGTAAATCTGAATCATGTAAGCTACAGCTCCTAACCAGGCATCGGCTGTTGATATACTTGCAACATGATAAGTAAATGCCATGTTGGCTATTGGAGCTACAGAGTTAGCAATCAGGATCTTTTTATTAACACCTAAGATAAATCGGTAAAGACCATAGGAAAAAAGTGACTGGTCGTAAGTTCTATTTACAAGATCGTCCTTTACCTGCTTGTATCTAACAATAGGACCTGCAATCAAATGAGGAAACATGAAAAAGTAAGTTAAGAAATTTACTACATTACTTTTGCCGTTTAACTCACCTCTGCTTATATCTATTAAATAACTAATGGCATGGAACGTAAAAAAACTGATACCTAATGGAAGAATTTGAGTTTTTGCAGAAATGTTATCTGCAATACCATTGTCATGCAGAAGATTTACTAGCCAAAAGCTGTATTTATAGAAAACTAGTGCCAGTAAGTTAATTGCAACAAATAAAATTAAAGTTAAATTTAAAAAAAAATGATTTTTTGATTTTACATACTCTAAGATATAGCCAAAAATGAAATTTAACACTCCATAAGCTAACAAGATCTTTAATGAGTGAGTACCACCATCAAAAACATAGAAGAATAAACTTACTAGGATAATGAAGATATTTCTAATTAGATTTTTCTTTTGAGATAAAAAATCTAAAGTAAGAAATAATGGAAGAATAAAAAAGATAAAAGGTAAACTTGCAAAGACCATTACTAAAATTTATTCCTGTTTATCGGAGCTACCACAACACAAAGCTATTTCATCTAAAGAAATCTTATAGCAATTAAGACAGAACTACTAATCCACACATGATGAAAGTTCTTTTTTCACTTTTTCAATATCAAAATTCTCTACAATTGACTCAGATTTTTCTAAGTAATCATTGAGATTATTCGCATTGATCTCATTCTCTTGATTTGCAATGGAATCAATCATTAACGAATTAATTTTATCAGAATAATGCATAGGATCTTTATAATTCTTTAAATCTGAAACAAATGCTTGATCATCAAATCCATATAAATGACAGTTTGATCTTTTATCACATTCAGAGACGAAAAATTTTAAGAAATTACGTGTCCAATCGTATTCTTCTTTAGCAGCAGAAAACTTAATTTTATAATACAGAGCAGAATATGGGGGTATAACAAAATAAAACTCTGTTTTCTTGTGCTTATCAGTAAGCGCGAAAACATTATCCTTAGTATATTTAATTTGATATGTAATATTATAAATATTTATTATATCTGATTTTTTATAGTTATACAAACTGTCCTTTAGAAGGATCTTTGACATAATAGGCCATGAGCATACTCCATTAAAGCTATTAGTATATTTAGGGTCGTTAATCCAAGCTGTTGGTCTATCTAAACTAACTTTAGAGCCGATACATTTTTTGCTTTTAGATAAGGTTAATAAACACTGTAAGGGTTCCTTTCTAAAATAGATAAGAAAATCATTGAAAGGATTGCTATCATAAAGTTTTTCCCAATCATCATTTGTTTGAGCAGCAAAATGAAGAGGTGCTAAATCAATCGAGAATATTACTTTTTTAATATCCAGGCTTGCAAAAGCATAATTTAGTACTAACCTACGCTCAGCAAAAGAAGAGCCCTCTAAAGAGAGATTAAGAAAAAAGTTATTAGGTTCAGCAAATAACTTTTGAGTTGCTTCTACAGATGAAGTGTTCTCAAGCATGCTTGATCCAATAATTATTCCCGAAACATTTTGATTTTCGTTTAGATATGATCTTGCTTGCAGTCTCATACTTTTAGCGAATAAATTGTCAGAATTTCTAAAAATATGACTAGGATCATAAAGATATATTGAAAATAGATATACAGGGAATAGCAAAAGGTAAGCAACAAATGCAATCAAAAAGATCTTCTTAAATCTCATTTTTCTATATTTTGAGATGACTTTAAAATCGAAACTATAAATCATGATTTTTTACATAAAAATACTAATACAAAAATTGCTTTTTATAAATTTTCAACTTCATCTTTAAGCCTAATAAGCAAAACATAATGCTCATGATAATGAGTCAAAGATAAATTCATATATATGGCAAGATTATTAAGGCATCATAATCAAATAGTGATCTTGGAGTTCTTAATATTTCGCCATATATCTAGTTTAAAATCATAAATAATGTTCTTATATTTGAATATAGAGAAAAGCAACAAAGTAATGCTATAAGCTTATTCTTATTCACATTCTCATACGAAGATCTTCTATTTTCAAAAATCAACATACAAGCTAAAACGATAATAATCTCACTGAAAATGGAAGGTCTACTTAGTGATGCGAAAACAGTTGGAGAAAATCCAACACTTGCTCTTAACATGTTTGCTAGAACAAAGAGGCTAAGTAAAACTAGTTTTGTTCTTATATCAAAACTGCTTTTTATAACTAAATATAAAATAAATAAATCAAACAATAGAAGTATCAAAAGTGATGAAAATGGAAAATTATAGATAAACGTTCCGTCAAGCATCACTCCGGCAGACTTCATTCCAATTCTGACGGGTAACCTTAAAATCAAATAGATAATTACGAGTGTTACCAATACAGGCCATAACTTTTGCTTATAAACAAAAAGCAGAACTGCAGATAATAAAACTAGAAAAAATGGCTCTGAGAAGTTTAAAAAGTACAAAGTTGAAGATATACCCAAGTAAACTTTATTAAAGAAGCTGTAAGAAGAAAACTCAGGCATCCACTTTGTAGTCTCAGCTACTAATCTTAAGTGATTTCCTGGGCACAAAAAGCTGTTAAGTAGTCCTAAAATTGATATAAATAAAACGATTGCTGCAAGCCCCTTTTGCTTATTTTTTAAAACAAATATATCGGAGCTAATGAGCAATATTAGAGACATCTGCTCATGATTTGTAGCGATGAGGCAAGAGATAATTACTGGCACAACGAGCCACATAGATGCTATTTTGTCTTCTAGCAATACACCTACAATAAATAATCCTAATACCGCTGGATAGTAGTAATTTACAGTAGTTGCAACTACCCCTGCTGATTCGAAATTGTAAAAAGGAAACAGAGATAGAAACAGAAATATAAAAGGTAAAGAGAAGCCTTTAAAAATTAATTTTAACGAGTAGATATTAAACACGATGAATGCAACAGATACAATTCTGAAGACATAATCATGCTTACACAAAAATGGTAAAACACTTTCTAATACAACTCTGCTAGACCAAGTCATGTATCTTTCGTTTACAATCCAATTAAATGAAATTGTTTGCTCTTTAAAATAGGCTATGTCGTCATTTCCAAGTGGTACAAAAACAAAAAAACTAACAGCAATAATGACAGACAACAGTGCTAATACCCTTGTTGTCTTTTTCACAAAATTGTCTGAATTATTAAAATAAAAAAGATCTGTTTTCAATTCAAAGTACTCAAAAATAATTTATTTACGGCATTTTAGTGAGTTCATAAAGCATTTAAAAACTAATATAGTTTAAAATGAACTTATGTAAATTTACATAAACAAAATAAGATAACAAAATTGATATTTTAGTAGTATTAACATTGCTACGCATCAAAGCATATCCAGCACAAATAATGAACAAACACTGTGAAAATATAGCTGTTCTAACACCTGAAGCAAATACTGTAGGAGATAGACCGATTACTCCCCTTAACGCAAATGCCAATAGAATCATAACAATGATAACTACTTTGTTTTGATAGGAGAGATCAAGTTTTATAGCAATCGCCAATAAAACTAAAGCATAAGTAAAAAATATGACAAGAGTTGATGATGGGAAACTATTTAGCCATGTAGCGTTTTCTAGTAATTCAGTTGATTTAAAAACCTTTCTTAAGATTTCTTGACAGAGACTCAAAACAATTAAAGATGTAATTGCCCACCTTAGCTTTTTAGTTAAACAATGAACTAATATTACAAAACAAAATACAAATGGAAGATTGTTGTGGTAACAAAGATTATAAAAAGTCGTTGTAATCCCCATATACAATTTTTCAATAAATGAAAAATCTGCAAATTCAGGCATCCAATTTTGCATTTCTTGAGCCATTCTTACAGCGTTACCTGGAGACATAAAAATGAAAATAAAACTTAGTATTGAAATGGCGAATGTTTCTAGGGCAATTAAATTTAGATGTGGCCAAGATTGAATAATAGCAAGTAAAGAGAAGGTAAAAATAACGACTACGCATTGTTCATGGTTACATGCAAAAATTCCTAAGATAAGAATTATAAAAAAAATCAAGAAGTTAAATTTACAGTTACTATTGATCGCTGCACATATAAATAATGCAAAAACAATTGGGAAATAGTAATTTAAAATAGTTGCAGCAAAGCCTGCTGTCTCCATTTCATAGTAAGGCAGTAAAGAAATAACAGCAAAACAAAATAGTAAGTGTATTAGTGCTTTTCCTTTGAACAGATTTAATAAAATTAATGGGGAAGCTAGCAGAAATACAACACAAGTAATTTTTAACAATAGAGAATGATGAACAAAGAATGGGATCAAAACGTCTATAAAAACTCTGCTTGACCAAGCTAAATAACGGTTTTTTATGATCCAAGACCAAGTAACATCGACAGTCTTAAAATATGCAAGATCATCCCCTGATAATTCAGACTTCAAAAAGTATGTTATTAAAAAAGCAAAAGAGACTGCTGTTAAAACAAGCAGAAGTACCTTAATTACTTTTTGAAAATTATTATTTGAAAACAGCAATTCAGATTTTATTAATAGAATGGACATAGCTACTCTTTTTCAATCTCTTCCATTAAATATTTACCAACTAAAATACCACCTTCAGAAGAGAAATGTGCATCATCAAAGAACAGCGGTATGCCATTATCTGAATAGGTTTTATAGAAGCCATTGTTTAACTCAAGAGGCTTATTTCTTTCAATAAAATGGAGATTTTTATACTCTTTAGTTAAGGATTTTAAAGTATCATTTAAAGATCTAACCTTGTCATCAAAAAAGTTCTTAGTTGATTTGCACTTATCAGAGTTAAGTATATTCTTCAAAAAACTGTCTTTCAGATCGATTTTAAGACAATTTACAACTTGGCTACTTACTAATATACCTTCACCTACAATATAGAACTGTAATTCAGGATGCAGTTTTACCTGCTCTGTAATATCTTCAACCAGAACCTTAACATACTTAGGAAAGTTGTAATCCTTATTTCTAAGGTTGTTATCTAGTAGGTACTCTGTATAGTAAAGATCCCATCTATTAGCTAAAACCACCTTGTCTCTAGGTTTAAGCACATTCAACATCTTTTTATATAAATCATAAAAAGTTTGTCTTTCTTTTAAACCGACAATAGACTTTACTTTGTTGTTAGCAAAATGTTGACCGTAAGCTATGGTTGCTTCCGATACCATTGAATAAACAGGAACTTTATTGATATTTTCTAAATAGTAGTTGTAATGCTCATTGTGACTGTCACCTATAAAAAAGATATGAGGTGTTTCAGTCTGTAAGCCATAATGCATCACAGGAACTTTGTTCTCTTGCATAAAAATAGATGGTTGAAATTCTTTTGGTAAATCTAAACTATCATTTACCATCATCGAAAGTTCCTTTACCATGTATTTTTTAAGATAGTTACTACCATCTGTTTTGGTGATACCTAAACCAACCAAGTAAGCTACAACAAATAAGAGAAATGCATATTTAAAGTTAAACTTTACCTTTTCAACATATTTGTAACTTATAAAAGATACAAAGATAAGTACTAAGACTAGTACCAAAATATCTAGTAAAGAAATAGATAAATCAAGTCTTAAAGCAAAGATAAATATAGGCCAGTGCCAAAGATAAATAGAATATGATGACTTGCCAATTACTTCTATTTGAGATGACCTTAAGATTGTTTTATTAGAGTTAGATGCCAGTACCAATAAAGTAAAAACAACTGTTAGTAATGAAACACATGGAGTCCATGTATTAACACTATAAAGGGGTACTACAAAGACTGAAAGCAAAACTATTGCAAAAAACAGCAACTGCAATAAAGAAGAGCTGTTAATCTTATTAACTAATCTTGATATATCAGAAGAAAATAGACACAGAGTTGCACCTGAGAGTAATTCCCATAGTCTAAATTCAGTTAACAAATATCCATTCTTTGTACTGATAACAGGGTAAACCAATGATACAACCAAAAGGAGAAGTACACTGTACTTTAGATTATTTATACCTAAGAGCTTATTTAATAAAACTAAAATAACAGGCCACACTAGGTAAAATTGGAAAGTTATACACAGATACCAGGTATGGAGCAGAAGTTTTCCAGATGAATCTAAAGAAAAATAACCTCCATCTTTAGAAAACCTGTAATTTCCAAAAAGAGACAAACACTTTTTGATCTCTGTGCCTAACTCTTTATAGATATCAGGAAAAACCAGAAAATAGCCTATAGCAGCGACAACTATCATCGTCACAGCTAAAGGAGGCACAATTCTTTGGAAACGGCGAACATAGAAATCTTTAATAGAAAATTCTGATTTAGATAATTTATAAAAGATACCTGATGTGATCAAATATCCTGAGATAACTAAAAAGATATCAACACCAACATAACCTCCGCTGAATAGAGAGACTGAGGTCAACATACTAGCATTAGTAAGGTCAAAGAAGTGATACATAACCACAGCCACGATGGCTACAGCTTTTAGTAAATCGACATCATGACGAATTATTTTTGACATAGATCCTTTTCCAAAGTTTGAAAATTCTGCAATTGTAATCTCACTATTTAGAGCTTAGATTAAAGCTCTAATCTGTATTCTTCTTTCAAGATTTACCACCAACTATGCACTAAGCCTGATAAAGTTATTCAATTTTATTTTTAAAACCTAAAGTAGATAAAAGGATTGTATGTTGAAGACGCAATAAAAGCAGTGCACACAAAAATCAGCACTAACAAAATAAAGTCATAACCATATAGTAGAATGACCTTACCTGAAGCTGTTCTTTCAATCATTCTTGAACATACTGGTGTTGACAATATAATGCCTGCAATAATTGCTACTAAAGGGATTGTATCAACGTAATACAAAAGTGTGTAAAGTTCATTCTTAACATCAAGCAAACCTAACATATTTTGCATATATATTACTGCATATGTGAGATCATCAGCTCTAAATAATACCCATCCGAAGATAAAAGCTAGAATGCAGTAAATATGTAAAATTACATTCTTATACGCTGATCTTTTACTCTCTTTATTAAGACAAAAGTATCTTTCAATGATAATAAAGAAAGCATTCCACAATCCCCAAACCACAAAGTTCCAACTAGCTCCATGCCATACACCTGTAGCTAGGAAAACAATAAACAAGTTCACATAAGTTCTTTTAGGACTGATTCTATTACCGCCTAAAGGAATATATAAATACTGCTTAAACCATGTTGATAAAGAGATGTGCCAACGACGCCAAAATTCAGTAATAGTCTTTGAGATATAAGGATAATTAAAATTTTCTTTAAACTTAAATCCAAAGATATGGCCTAAGCCTATGGCCATGTCTGAATAACCAGAAAAGTCAAAATAGATCTGCAAGGTATATGAAATCGCACCCAGCCAAGCAACAGAAGTTGAGAAATTCTCGGGATTCTGAATAAAGATCTTATCTGCAATTTCTCCACAGGTATTTGCAATCAGCATCTTCTTAGAAAGACCAATAATGAATCTTTTAACACCATAGATAAGATCATAAAAATAAACTTTTCTATTATCAAGCTGATCACAAATTTCCTGATACTTAACAATAGGTCCTGCAATTAACTGAGGGAATAATGTAATAAAGAGCGCTAACTTGAATATATTCTTTTGAGCCTTAGCTTCTCCTCTGTAGATGTCAACTAAATAAGATAGTGATTGGAATGTATAAAAAGAAATACCTAAAGGAAGAACTACTTTTACCAAATCAAAATTAACTTTAAAAACGTATCCAATATTTTCAACAATAAAGTTGAAATACTTAAAATATCCAAGTATAGATAGATTTAATAATATTCCGACTGTTAATACAAATTTGTTTTGAAAGGATGAGCGATTGCTAGAGTTTTCAATCAGGATACCAACGACATAGTTAATAAGGATGGTAAATAACATTACCAATAAAAATCTTGGTTCTCCCCAGGCATAAAAGGTAAGTGAGGCAATCAATAAAACAGTATTATTAAACTTCTTTGGTAAAACAAAGTAAATTACACAAAGAATCGGCATGAAGACATATATAAATGTCATAGATGAAAACAACATTTAATCTTTTCCTGTTTTATTTGTTAAGCATCGAATACTTTTATTTACAAAGTACTTATTTCTTTACAATTTCGCTCATCACTGCGTTAGTAAAATAAGCCACTACAACATAATCGACTTTTTTACCATTAAGATCTTTATCTACATCATACAAAGATGTTTCTATACTGTTACCAGCATAGAAATTATATTGCCAAGTATCTTTGGCAAAATAAGCTATCATTCTTCCTGTGTTAGCCACATATGAATTACCTACAGTTAGCACAGTCTTTTCAATCAAAGGTGATTTATTATCGTATTCATATACTCTAAAACGTTTTTGCTTATGCTCAATTTGCTTTGTATATTGCAATGTTGTAGATAAGTAATAGTAAAAATCCTTTAATTTACTAATTTCACCTTTTGAGCGAATAGCTAATCTTTGATAAGAGACACCTCTCATGAACATAGGCTCAATTGAGTAAATATCCATAAAACCATGTCTTTTTTCAAAGGTAGGATCGGTTATGGTATTTAAAGGCTTACCTGTTACAGATGAAGCGAAAGATTTTGCTGCTAAATAAGCAGCCCATTCAGTTTGATGATGATCATCTTTGTAATAAAGCAATCTATTAGGATATTCTTGTTTGCTCTTAACAAATATTGGTGCCAAATCAATAGCTTTTAAATTATCAAAACCACTATCATTAAAATATTGAGCGATTTTGTCTGACTCATTTAAGATAACAAGTTCAGGATTTTTATAAATTGAAGTTATTGCCTCATTGTAAATGTAGGACTTGAAAGGATAAATAAGCACATATACAGGACAGTTATAATGCTTTGAAACTAAAATCAAATTCTGCTTTTCTTTTCTTAATATCTTTTCATCTGCTTTTAACTTTAGCAAACCATCAACAAAGTACCAGTCATCATTTACACCGTAAATTTTACCTTCAGCTGAAGGCGCAACTCCTACTTTATTGAAAGAGTAGATAAAATCTTTAATTCTGATGAATAAATGGCGCTGACCAAATCTATCATTAAAGTAAGTATCAAGCTCAGTACCAAAATTTAAATTTAACTTATTATCAGAAGTTAAAAAAGAAGGTAACTTTGCCAAGATTCGATTTTCAGTTCTATCAAGATCTTTTGAATAATTAAGACCGACTAAAGGCACCAGAAGTACAAATATAAGGATTAAAATCATCAAAAGATCTGGTGTCTTAATGTTATTCCTTTGCTTTTCAGAAATAAAAACTCTTAAGAAAAGATAGAATAATAAATAGATAAAGATACTGAAGGCAATTAAAGCCAGATAATTAATTCTATAAAAATGTATTGGCTTAATTTCAAGCTTATCTTTATTAGTTATTGAAAAATAATCATCTAGATGTAAAGAGATAAAATCTGAATTGATACTCTTCTTATCTAAAGAATTGCCTTTTGACTGGTTATTGTTTACCTTGATATAAACAGGTACATTAGATAATACAGTGTCTTTCATCCCCTTTAAGGACACAGAAACAACCTGAAGATTTACAGATGTACTACTGTTATCTGTAGATGAGTGATTTATTTTGTTAGAACCAGTTTTAACTCCATCTTCTGGAGATTCAAACTCGAATTTGAAATATCTTAATTTGGTTAAAGCAGGGACAGGAAGTTCAAATTGAAGATGGTTCTTTCCCTTATTTAATTTGATAAGGTTAATTGTTGAAACTTTTATAGATGAAAAGTTGCTATCTGTTGTATTTGCAATTGAAGAACCTTTTACAACTAACTGTACCTCATCACTAGATGCTAACTCAATATTAACTTCAACACAGTGGGTTGCATAAATTGAATTAAAGTTAATAACAACCAAAAGTGACAATATAAAAATCATCACAAGATAAACTATTTTATTAACTTTATTTTTAAAAGGTAAAAAATGGTACTTCATGCTATTTACTGTGTATCAATTACAATTCAACGCTTTTAGGTAAATTCTCTTCAATAGGAGATATGTTCAATTTTAGTTCAACTAAAATATCAGTAACTGTACATCATGCTTAATCGAATTTGAAAACTCACAGATGAACCATATAACTGTATAAAAACAATAGAACTGAGACTTAGCGGTACTACCCTTTCATGAGTAATAAGTTTCAAGTCCACATAGTTTATTGCTTACATTTAAACTTCATCTTTAAACCTAAAAGACATAGCACATAATGCTCATGGTAATAAGTTAAAGAGAAAAGTCTTTGTAAGAATGTCAGATGCTGATGCTCAACTCCATCATACTTAATGCAGTATTTTCTATCTGACTTAAACAGCTTTTTAATAAACGTTGAACTGTGTGAGGTCAAAGACTCTAAATGTTTAACTTTTAGGTTAGTGATTAAATAGTTTTGTCTTCCTGCCTGCTGATTTCTTCTAAAAAGGAAATGATCACCATAGAATACCTTTATTTCATTTGGTATTTCAAAATAGTTCTCTTTTTTACCAAAGTAAGCTGAGCCCCAAAAGCCAGCCATCTTATCTGACTTTTCAAACTTAATATCTGTATCTTCTGGATAAGAATCAAATTCACTCTTAGGGGTATTTGTAGCACAGTCGATACCGGCAAGACCAACAGTTTCATCTGATGTAGATAAGAATTTATCAACAGCTATAAAAAGATTCTTAGGAAAAATAATATCGTCATTTAAAATGCCAAAGAAAGGAATTTCTTTTGAAGATAACTTAATACCTAAATTCCAGGCAGGATTTACAAAAAGATTTTCCTTTTGAGCAAAAACTTTGACCTTTTTTAAATCAGTCTTAAAACCTTTGCATGAATTATCAATAACTAGAATTTCCCCTACAGAATCATCACCATCAAGTTCTAACAACAATTTATTTAGAACTTCAAGATCTTTTTGCATTGTAGGAATAATAATTGAAAGCATAAATCTCCAATATCAAGAATTCTTTTTACTTAAGCTAAAGCCTAAGTTCATAGACCAAACAATCTAGATTACAATAGCATCATTTTCTTGATTACTTATTATTTGGCTTTGGTAATCTTATTTTCAAACATTTAAACAGGACTAAGTAACGGTTATCTGATTTATCTTCAATCCTAGAAAAGAACCTTACAAACTTAGAGAACCAGCGATGTCTTAATTTAAACATAAGAAATCTACAGTATGAAGAATGGAAGAAAAATCTAAATGACTCGTTGAATCTACTGTAAGGATCTGCAATTGAATATCCTTGTGAAGTTACTAACCATCCAAAGACTCTTTCCATGACATGAGCTAAATCATTCTCATTTTTTCTGTTTACAACCGCAAATTGATTTACATCAAAATTCATTTCTTGAAGAGGCTTAAAAATAGTAGCTCTACAAATAAACATGGTACCTGCTACATATTTTACTTCATCATAAGGATTTGCAGAGATCCCGACTTCAGACAACAGCTTTCTTGCCTCGTTAAGGCAATAAACTAAATGTGGATTATCTGTAGTTTCTTTTGTTCTATCAAAGAGTCTATGATTGTTAATCATACCTACAGAAGGATCCTTAAATGCTTCTAGACTTTTATCAAAATTCTCTTTTGAAGATATGAATGATAGCAGCATATTTCTCCAGTACTGACCTCTAAAGAAATATTTATTATCAATAATGGCAACAATCTTGCCCATATCTCTTTTAGTATGAAGCTTAATTAAAAACTCGTATTCATCAAGATTTACTGTCTTTAATGCTTTAATAAAAGGCCAAATGTCATATCCTCTATTTTCACATAGCTCAACTTTAGCCTTAGGATAATGTTCTTTTACTTTAGATGAGATCTCATCAATGTTACTTGTTGTAGAAACAATAAGATCAAATGAATCTTTGGGCAGATTTTGAATACAGCTATCTAGTAAGTTCCACAAATCGTGGTAGTAGACATGAGCTATGACAAGGAATTTCTTCATTTAAATGTTTAGGTATTCTGTAAGATCTTAACTAACTCTGAAATTTAGTGAATTATACCAATAATCAGCTTAACTTACTTAGAAAATCTAAGATCTTATCCAATACAATATCAGAACTATCAGATAATTCTAAAATGAGACCCTTAGGATACACTGAGACTTGATCTGCCTGACCTCCAAGATTAAAGCAAGCAACAGGTACATTCATGGCAATAGCTTCACTGGTTGTATATGAGAAAGTTTCTGCCCATATGGAGGGAATTAAAACTAAATCTATTTTATTTTTTTCTAGAATATCTGGAAGTTCTTCTCTCTTATAAGCACCTGTTACTGTCATATTCTGAGGTGCATTTACATAATCTCCAATACAAAATATTTGAACTTTTTTATTTAATTCAAATTCAATATTGATCTGCTTATCAGAGCTATTGTTTTGATTGAGGCATTTAGAATTATTTATTTCTTTATTTAAACACAAAATATCTAGTTCTTTATTGAATTTATCAATTGAACAAGACAGTAGCTCAATAAATTCTTTTCCCTTTGGAATCGTATCTACTTTACCTAAAACAGCTATATTAACACTATCATGAGTGTTTACCTTAACTTGTCTTAAAGGACGTACAACATGAGGCACAAACCTTAATTTTGAAGAAATTGCAGGATAGAATTTATTCACTATTTCACATGAAGACTTTGAAAAACAAACTACTTCTGAGACATCTTCTAACAATGATTTTTGCCACATTTTTCTCCAATCTGAAATATTTATAAATTCATCATAAAATAGCTTGAATTCATACTCAGGCATTAATGATTGATATTTATTAACACAGTCTTCACAGCTAATATCAGTGTCAAAACCACAGAACTTATTATCAGCTGAAATCAAATTGCAATTTGGGCAGATAAAAAAGAAGTCGTGAACATTATAGATAACGTCAATATTATTGTTAGTTAGGTGAATCACATGAACAAAACTCAATACTTCTTTTATTTTTCTATAGGCAACAAAACTATTTAATACTATCTTGGAAATGTTGAGATCTTTCAATAAATTCTTGATTTCATCGAAAGATAAGGTAAATCCTGTAAAAAATTCACCATTTGGAAAAGAAATGACGAAGCTACGGTATAAGTGGAAATACTGTAATCTTACGATTACATATTCTTCTTTGTATTCTTTAAAGTTATTATAGGAATAGCTTTGAGTTCCACCTCCTAAAGAGTGATCTATCCAAAGCATTATTCTTTTATTAGATAAAGAAATAGATTTATTTGCTTTTTTAGAAAAAGTTTTGAAAGACTTAAACTTTGAGTCGTAAAAAGGAAAATTTGTGTATTTTTTTATCTTAATAGATAAAGAATTTAATAAAATTATTCTTTTTTGAAAAAAAGACCTATCTAAAGAAACAAATTTAGGAACTTTATTTCCAAACAAACAGATATTTTTTTGACAAAAGTTCATAAATTATAACGGTACATCTAATGTAAAATGACAGAAAAAAATCCATAAATATAATGCAAGGTGATACCGATCGATATAATTGATACTATATTGTTACAGAATTTGATTCGATTACGAAATTTTACAGATTTATGATAATCATTTGAATCAAAATAATGATGATCAAATATTCTGGTCTGAACTAAAATTAAAGATGATGTAATTGCTAAAAATACAGCATACACAAATACTTGTAGTGATAAATGATTCACATAAGAAAAATTAAAAATATAAACAGAATGAATAGCAGAACATACAGAAAAGAAAAATAAGATCTTATTTTTGTTCATTAATAAAATGTTACAATTTTGAAATATCATGGAGGTTAACTTATTGTCCCAAACATAAAGCAAGATGAAAAATTCATTTTTTTACAAAATGAAAACCTTTATAAAATAACATTAAAGTAAAAGACTTAATCAAATTTTCTTGCTTCTGAATAAAAGTCTTTCGCTCTATCAATGTAGTAAGTTGTGCAAATTGTAAATCCAAGTCTTCTAATTTTTTCTACAAGCCTTTTATCAAAATCTAAAGAAAATATTAATCTATAAAACTGATCATCACTCATATTTTTTTTAGCTAAATGAGAAAAGAAAGGTTTTACCTCATTGTTGTAATGCTTTTCCATATAAGAAACTGCATTTTTATATTCTCTATCGGAATTATAATTGCAATGAAGAAAATCAGCTCTATTTACTACATCAAATAGCTTTCTGTAAAATCTTTTAAGAGAATATTCTTCATCTAAAAGATGAGAGAGTAATTCGGGAGGAATATTGTTCAAATACTTATCCTTCGGATTAATCTGTATATTATTAATGTTCATCGGCTTAAAATAATATTTTTCCCCACTAAATATGACAAGTGAAAAACATTTTTGCCCGTATAAAAGGGAAAAATAGGCTCTTATATGCACCCCATTGTAATCAAAATTAAATTTTAAACAAGATTCTTCTTTTTTTAATTGATTACATATATTAAGGATTTTCTCTAAATTTAAATAATCTGACATAGAACAATTAACCTACTATCAACTCAGAACTGTAATTTATCTTTTAATATACTAATAATTATAAAATTTAATACTTAGCGTAAACTTATGCACTATATTATCAATATATTAATATCTAACAGAATTAGAGCTAAAAAAAATGCTATAAGCCGTTTTAACTTGTTTATACTCCAATGAGACGTCTAAATAGTAAATATTTCCTACTTAATATATCCCATCACAACATTTCTCAGCGCTACAATGTAGTTAGCAACTTCAGCAAACACATTTTCTTCATCAGCTAAGTTGTCAAAGTCAACACGATTAAAGAATCTTGTAATTTGGTTAATTCCTGTAGCTTTCTTTCCAATAGTTTCAAACTTAGAACTGCCACCAAGCTTTTTAACTATATCGTACTCATCTCCAACCATGTTATCCCATGCTTGGCAGTCTACCTTCTTAGAGAATGATACTTTTAAACAATCTTTAGAAGGATACATGTTTACATAGATTTTTCCAATCTTTTCCACCCCTTCTGAAAATTCTTCCCAATTGCGAGGTTTTGCCTTAAATTTGCTAAACAATCTAACAAAATCAGGATTCTTATACGCAATATCTATAAAATCATTCCACAAAGAAATAAATTTTATCTGCGATTTTGAGTAATTTCCAACATACTGGCTACTGTCGTCTTTACCTTGAGAATCAGATGCCGTGGTGCTCGAAAGAGCTAAAGTATCAATAAAATGATTCAAAGCTATTTTATTATTATCACTGATATCATGAGAAGAACTACCGTCACTTTCATCAATATCGACGTTCTCTGAAATTTCAATTTTAGCTGCTCTCAAGAAGCAATCACAAAAAGACTTTCGATATAGATCAAGATCACTTGCTAAAAGATCAGTCCCGTAGCCATCATTGATGTCATTACAGGTAGATTCCTCATTGCTTAGATCACAAAGAAGCTCATATAATTCATGCACAAAGCCATCAACTTGTGCCTCATCATTCAGATCGCATTTACAATGTGACACAATGAGGTTGTAGATCTTCTCATTGTATTGCTGTAAACACAGTGCTGCAAAAAGAAGTTTAGCCTTATCCTTATTATTGAGATCGATTGAACCTTCACCTATGAAAGTAAGCAGTAAAAAGGCATTTAACAGTCTCTTTAATGATCTTGGATTAGAACCTATAGAGCTTGCACAGAGATCGATGTAATCCTGTAAATCGTTATCATCAATCTTAAGGTTAATCTTGTTAAAACCGTCCTTTAAGTAGTTTTTAATATCGTAAACAGCTACAGGTACTTTAAATGGCACCTGAATGATCTTGTCAAAGAAAGACTTACCCTTTTCATACTCTCGATTACGTTCTTTTTCATCGATTTTTTCAGAGTTATATGAGGCAAAACCGTACTTTTTGATAGCACCTCTGATTACTACTTCATAGTCAATTGCCAGAACAAAGACACACTGCTTACAGTCTAAGAACAACTTTAATACTTCAAGTAACTCAACTGCTTTAGATGGAACCAATCTATCCAAATCATCAACAAAAATCACTACCCTATCTTTATGTTCTCTTTCACAAGCACGGTCTACTACCTCTTGAAAGTGTTGATGCAGATTTTCAATCTGCTCTGCGTAGTTATCATCAACAGTCTTTTCTGTACACTTTTTTAGATCTAAATTGATGTTATAGATAGATACAGACTTTAAAGCGGAAGTTAAGGCATTACTGCATACTGAGGTAAAGTGCTTTATAAAACTATCATCATCCTGAAGTTTATTTAAAAGCACTTTAATCATTGAAAAGGCTAAAGAGTTGCCCAGTTCAAACTGGGAGAACTGCCAGGTGTTAAAGAATACAGGAATGACATCATTTTCAATTTCGTGCTCTACCATCTTCATGATAGAGGTCTTACCTGAGCCCCATGAACCTTGAATAGAGATCGTCATTGGAGTGTTACAGGCTTTAATGAATCTTGATAAACCATCTAAATGTTTATTGATGTTAAAAAGATCAACTGTTGCAGCCTCATCTGTTAGACCTTGTTTCTTGTTTTCTTCAGTATTCATTTAAGCCTCGTAAAGAGTAATCTTTGTATGTTTGTTTGTAAGTTTGATTAAAAGCCCTAAATCAAAGTATATCGACAACTATAAACCAATGACATCACAACAAAAGCCGACTGATAATGTCGGCTATGACCTAGTGGTTACAAGTATGAAGATTAAAAACAGCACCATCTTTTAAAGATTGAAAATAGTATCGCCTTACTTTTATATACGTTGTCTTGCATCTACTTGCACCTAAAGTTTCTAGTATATAGCTTATTGCACTACAATAGCTTTCTTCACTGAAAATTTACAGTTAAGATTCAGACAACATTGAAAAGCTAATTATCTTCCTTGTCTAAAAGCACATCAGAACCAAACTCGTCAGACTCAGTATTTTCATCATAGAATTTACAAAAGACCATAGCTACGTATCCAAAGATATTAACCTTTCTTTTGGTTAAATCTAACTTTTGCTCATCATAATCTGTATTCCAAGTCTTTAAGATAATATATGGCTGTTCAATTGAAACTTCACGAATAATTGCACCTTTAGAGTCATCTGTAGCTAATAAGACGGGCTTATTTAGATATGTCTGCACATTAGGCTCATTAACGATAACAGCCTGCATGCCAAGATTTAAAGATCTGCCTGACAATCTAGCCATACTGTCATCGGCTACGTTAAAGAGAAAAATCTTCCCAGATGAATAATAAGATTGAAGACCTGATAAGAGATTAAAATTATCTTTAGGAGCTTTAGCCAGTACAGAAGGAAGATCTGCTTCAAGATTAAGATCTTTGGCTTTAACTAACGGTAACATGCACATAGAATTGTCTTTAGACAAGCACTGCTCAAGACTCACGCCCTCTTTAGGTCCATTGACCAAAAGCTCAACCGGAACATTTAAGAACTGAGCTAATCTTGAGAAATTGTAGGAACGTGGAAGGTGACTGCCCTTTTCCCAAGATGAATAAAGAGCAGGCGTGATGTTTAATGCTCTAACAATATCGATCTGTTTGATATGCCTAAAACTTCTAATGTATTTTAATCTAGTAGCAAAGCTAGAATTTTTTACATCATCAACATTATCCATTTCCATTAGATACATCCATAATCGATATAAAGACAGATCTTTTCATTAAAAACTAATATGTGAGTCATCAAACAAGCTTGATAAAAATACCAGACAGCTTAACTTTATAAAACCTTACCTGCTTCAGTAAAGATTAAACTCAAATGAATGAACTTGCAACTAAGACGGCCACGATATTGACTAGTGCTTAAGATTTTCAACTTAAAATACTGATAATAACGAGCTTCATTGATACGCTTTCGATTTTGCACTTCCCATGATTTAGCAGTTGAATATTGATCATCATTAAGTAATACCTTACGAGTCTTGAATTGATGAGCTAAAGCGCAATCGGTTCTTTTGTACTCAAGATTAGGATCCAAAAGATCATTTACATCAACGTTAAGAACCTTTGCGATCATCTCTAATTTACTTAATGATAGGTCAGCTTTATTGTGGCGCAAGGCATTAATATAATGAGAACTTATCTTACCATTGCTCAGTCGAGTTAGATGAGAATAGCTGATACCCTGCGCATCCAAGCACTTTCTTACGTTTGAACAGACAACTTCTTTTAGGCCCATAAAGCCTCCAAATCATCTAATGAATTGTTTCAATTTTATTAATTATTAATACAACATTTTTCTACAGTTTGTAAAGTGTTTTTAAATAGTTGACAGGGCCATTGTATATAAAAATTAATTCTTGACTACAAAACAAAACGAATCTATTATCATTTAAGATACTATATGGCATTTGGAGATTTTTTATGAATATAATCAATACATCGCAAAAAGCTATACAAGCAATTCCTTTGGACAAAATAATGAAAAGACCACAGGTTCGCTCTTTACAGAACAAAGGTTTTGATGCACACAGTAGCTCTGAGGCATATCCTTATAATGCAGTCCAATCAGATGATTCAATTGAAGCTCTAGCAACTTCTATTCGTTCTCAAGGTTTACAGAATCCAATCATCGTAAGACCAGCTCATGTTGATGATGATTATTCAAAACCAGTAATCGAAGACTGTTACATCGTCGTCTCTGGTGAAAGAAGATACAGAGCTACACTGCTTATTCAAAAACACCAACAATCTGAGATTGCAAAAGGTACTTTTAATTCTCAGGAAAAACTTGTTAATACTATTGATGCTATCGTCAAAGACTATTCTCATGACTCAGATATTTATGCAGATCAATTAACTGAAAATATCCAGCGAGTAGATTTAACTGGATTTGAAATATCTGATGCTATTATGAAATACAAGAGTAGCTATGAGAAAGAGCACCCTGATCTTCCTGAATTAAAACGAGAAGGTCTTGCCAAAACATTCGGCAAGAGTCTTTACTGGGTGTCTCAGATGACATCATTTGCTGAGCTCGACGCTTCCGACGATAAGGAACTAATCTCTCTATTTAAAGAAAATGTAATTAGCCGTTCTCCACGTGCTGGCTATGAGTTAATTAAACTATACCGTAAAGATAAACAGGTTACCTTAGAAGTGATCCGTAAATTCAAGGCTGAAGGAAAGGTTTTTGATCGTGGCGCAATTCCTGGCTTAAGAGCTCTTATTGAAAAAAAGAAAAATGAGACAAAACAGAATGAATCATCTAGCTTATTAAAGGAGCTTCCAGGACTATCACTATCATCTACTGAAAAATCAAATGATAAACCTCATTCTCAATCTACAGCTCCTAATCTGGCATCTAACGCAGAAAAGACTCAGAAGCAGATTGATAAATCCAATGATGAGCGTTTAAAGAAAGACGCTGAAGCTAACATCAAGGCAATTAAGCTTACGCTGATGAATAGCAAAGGTGAAGAACACTGCTGTGAACTTTCTGATGCAAGAAATGAAATCAAAGATTCTATTCTAGATTTAATAGTTAAACTGCGAAAACAAAATGACGTTCAGATAAAGTTTGTACAAGGATTTGAAGTAAAGGTTACTCCAAATCTAATTAAAGGTATCCACATCGAATTAAAGTAATGTGATTTTTAAAGACCAGGAGAAAATATGTCCATAGAAGAAATTAAAAGAGCAATTTCAAGAGCACAAGAGCTGAAATATCATACCGTAAATAAAGCTTTAGACATTATGCATGAAGAATTTCCAAACTTAGCAGCATTAGGTCTATTAAATGATGTTATTTCAATTGATGAGCTTATTGCCAGACTAAAATTCAAGCTAAATGAATTAGAAAAAAAAGCATCAATGGAAAACAGTCAAAAGAAATCAGCCTGTAGAAGACACAGATAAGTCTCTGATTATTTGTGGTATGAGAAAGTATCTTTAATTATCTCATCTATATTAGAAAAAGAGCATGCTGAATATGAATCGTTTATTTTTAACATGAGGATAATAATATGAAAAATAAGAATGAAATTGAAATTTTAATTGGTATCGTAGAGCAATATCGAGGGGAAAATTTTTATGACAAAATACACACGATAGTAGCAGAACATCCTATATTATCTAGATTCGAATCCTACACTTCTTTTGATGAAGTACTTGCCAATCTTTACTATGAACTATACAAAACCGAGCAAGATGAAGAAAAGGAAAAAATACAAATGGCAATTGATGCTGTAAAAACAATCTACGATCAATATGAGGATGAGCTCGAATCTGCAATTTCAACGAATAAGATGGATGCAAGAATATCAGATAAATTTAATGAAAACAGAGATCCTACTGTATTTTATCGCTTTTTAAGTGAAGAACTTGAATGCTAAAAAAAATCTAAAACTCCCGAAACACGACCTACTTTAAACAAGGAACGTCCAACCTCACTGCATCGCAATGTAAATTAAAGACTCAAGCTTTGCATAGCAATCATCTTCAAGGAGAGCTACAATCTCAAGCTCTCTTTACAATTTAAAAACTGTGGTTTTTAACACTGCTAAGCTAAGACAGAGCATAATTTCCCACAACAAATGAAATTTAAAAAACAAATCTAACTTAACTTTCTAACTTAACTTTGGCAAAGCCATAGTCGATTTCATTTTATTTCAAAACAGATTTGCAAGCTTCAGCAACAGCCTTCTCTACAGGAGTAGCTATTTCTACAACAGATTTATTGTTATCATTCTTAGCAAGATTTCTATCAGTAGGATGTCTATATGTAGCCCACAATAAGGTTAAAGCAAGAGTTAGACCTATACTCAAAAACAGTGTGCAAATAACTACTGGATAGATTATAAAGTCAGTGCTATTCATTGTTGAATAGCTTTGAGTTGAGCTATTATTCAAAAACTCAGACAATTTAGAAATAATCTCGATTCCTTCAGTTAATCCATAGTAAAAGAAGACGGTTGATCCTGACATAAAAAAGACAAACAGAGCATATCTTCCAAGTCTTCTTTCCCAAAGATCACATTTATAACGCTCTAGATATGCTGAACTATCATCATTCTGTTTAATTACTTTTTCTTTTGGGCTATCAGCGAGCCACTCGTTTGGTTTTACTCGATTGCTATCTTCCATTATCAATAATTCCTAAGTTGACAAGTTTCCAGTGAACCGCATCAATGGAAACATTAAACAAAACTGCAAGATCATATTCTGTTTTAAAACCTTTAGAGCCTGCTAATCTTAATACAGCTCTAGAAGGCATTAAGATTTCAGCCGCAAACGAGTTGGCAGCAACTTCTTTAGGATGATAAATACCATCTTTAAAATTGTCTCTAAACATATCTCCATACATGGTATGTCCAAGCACATGATGTCCTAACTCATGAGCTATAGTAAATCGCTGTCTGTTTGCAGATTCATTTGGATTATAATAAATAACTTTATCACCTGAATCTTTATCTATAGAAGCCATGCCACTGAAATTTTGGCATAAAGATTCGTCCAAAGGACGAATGCAAATTCCACATCTATTAGCTATATCATCTACTTTCACTGGAAGAAGCAGATCCCAATATCTATCTAAAATTTCTTTTGCTTCATTAGACATTGTCAGATCTCCTCAGATAAAAAGATGGTTATAAAAACCACCAACTGTAAACAGCACTTAGATGATATCTCTAAAAAACGACTTACATCTCAAAATTGGAAAGCAGTAAACAGGTGCACTGTATACCTACTACTCAAAGCTTAAGCTAATATTAGCATAATCTAAACCAATTTTATGCAGAGCATAATTTTTGTGAGTTCATACGAAACAGCACCAGAATCATGTTAATCAAGGATTGTCTACCGCCAGTTAGGCGGACACTCTTTGTCAATTAAAAATGAGTACATGCGACAGCTACACGGACACTATTTTTTATTTGTAGTAGCTTACCTGAATTTTTTCTTTCTAAATTCATCATTACTTCCAAAATGAAAGACATAACCTCAAAGCGCAGTAATTTCGCTGTAAACTTATTTTATCTCCACAGCTTTCTCTTGTTAACTGGCTTCAACACATGGGAGGCTCTAAAGAAGCTGCTGATGCTGTAATTGACAGAATTATCCATAACTACCAGCTGATACAGTTAGATGGGCAATCCAAACGCTCTGAAAAGCCTAAGTTAAAAAATGAGGAGGTTCAATGATGACCTCTCCTAAAATAACTGAAGGTGTAATGGGTGTAATGAAAAATCCTCAAAATAAGGCTAAAAACGGGTGTAATGAGTGTAATGATTACATTACACCTATTACACATGGTAATTCAGCTCCTCTCAATAAGGATGAAGTTAAAGAGCTTTACCTAAAATTAAGAGCCTCAGGAGTTGATCCTACAGCTAACATTCGCCACCGCTCTATAGGTCATGGTTCTCTTTCAACCTTGCAACGCTTTGTAAATGAATTCAAAGAGGCTTATGTAAAAAATTAGCTAAGTGAAATTGATAAGAAACGTGTTCCCAATGAGACTATTGAGCAGATCGTTCACGATCTTACAGATGTCTGCATCAAGGTAAAGCTGAAAGAAGATGATTCTAAGATTGATTCTTTAAATTCTATGCTTTTAAAAGCCTATCAAGAACGCAAAAGTTCTGAAGAGGAAATAACTGCAACTATTGATAAAGCAAAAAGCGAGCTATCTACTCTTAAAACTAAGGTATCTCAGCTTGAAAGCAACAATAGCAGGTTTCTCTCTGAAAATAACGCACTAAGAGATCAGGTCAATGTTTTAAGTAGAGAAAGAGCTGATGATCGTGAAAAGTATCAGTATCTAGAAGGAATGTCGAACTTGCTCAAGAGAGCTAGCTTAGATCCTGAAGGTATAAGCAAACTTTTAGAGGAATTAAAGAAGAAAAATAACGGCGAAGAGGAAAATAAGTAGCCTATTTTTGGGGTAATAGGTGTAATGAAGTTGGCAGAAAGAGCTTTTTTAGGTGTCCGCGTAACTGCCAACTTCAACTTGGCCACTTGTGTCCGCGTTCGTAACGCAGGGTGGCCAAGTAACTGGCGGTAGACATCAAGGATATTAGCTAAACCTTGCTAATACCTCTTTTATACCTTAATACGCCATTTTTTTTAAATCTTCAAAACTGTCATTGAAAATTTCCTCTAACACCTGCCTGCAAGCAACCTTCTTTACTCTAAGAACATCAGATGACTCTTGCACCTTAAATGTCTCTTGATGATGTTCAAAACACAGCATAAGATAAGAATTGATGTAAGGCTCTGCCTCTTCAAGAGTCCACGACAGTTCTTTTTTAAGTCTTAAAAAAGCTGATAAGACACTAACGCACTTTACATTACTAAAACTTATTGCTCCATTACAAGCTGCTTTATCGTCAGGGCAGAAAACATAAATTTCATCGCCTTTAAGTAAGGCTAGAAATGCAACAGTACATATGATTTAATCTATCCTAGACTGTTGTGTTTTCCCTCCTTAAAGTCATCATAGAACTTGTCTTTAAATACAGTATGTTCTAAAACAAAGTGACCTAATTCATGTGCTTTAGTAAAACGTTGCCTATTAAAAGACTCACTTTGATTATAGTAGATGTGCTTAAGTCCTGTTGTGCTATCGACAAAAGCTACTCCACAGTAATCTTTACAAAGATCTTCATCTAGTGGTCTTATGATCTCCCCTAATCTTGAGGCAATATCGTCAACCTTAACAGGTTAAAGATAGTCCCAGTATCTTTCTAAAATCTCTTCTGTAATAGGTGGCAATCTCAATCCTGAGAACAAATCTCTGAACTATCATGTTAACTATCCTGTCGACTTTCCTGTATTCTCCAAGATCTTGTTAAGTGATTCAATGCTGTCTTTTACAGCTCTTTTAAAAGAATCCTCCGCCTTACTAATTTCATCATCTACTGCAACTTTATATGACTTTTCTATATCATTTTCTTTACTACTAAGACAATTTAAATTCAAAGAGATGAGATCAAATCTGGGATTGTCATTGAGACTATTATCGTTGACAACATTAGACCCAATATACCAACGATCAACCTTAGCTTTGGTTTTGTTGCTTTCGATGGTCTCGTTGCCATTGCTGCTATTGTTGCCTTCGATGCAAGTAGGAGTTTTACAGCCTTCTGCTTTCTCTTGTGGCTTAATACCTTCTGATGTATCTAGAGAATTATCTTCAGCGTTTGCACCTTCCGATGTTGAAGGGTAAAAGATCATGCCTAACTTAGATTGATACCTTAGCATGTACATGACAGTTTTATAATAAACACAGTTCCTCTGTTCATCCTGAAGATCTCGTTTTCCATAAAGGTTCATGTATTTAGCATCAGCTATTACTGGTATTGAGTTCTTACCTATGTAATCAGGAATGATTCTCTGAAATCTGTAACCTTGTTCATCTACAAAAAGGCAATCTTTATCTTTTGAAGACATAGTTTTATGGATAAAGTAATCTTTTAGCAAGGTGGCAATATATTCTTCCCAGAGCCAGGCACAGTCTATTAAGACACCATACTTACCGTCTTCAGTACCAAAGCTGTCTAAGGTCATCTTCTTGTGTCGCAACATATCAAGGCAGAACTTTTGAAGCTCGCTGTGACACTTGAACAGAGGTGATGTTATAGGCTTGTTCTCATTTTTGTGAATAATTTGCCTTTTATCATAAGACCAGTAGTCTTGAGATTTAAACAGCAGATCATCAACTTCCTTACCTTTAGGCTTTTTACCATTTTGAAAAAGCATTTCATAGCAAAGTCTTACAAGATAGATATAGCTGTTCTTTGAGGTGTACTCGTTATAGGAATAAGCTACTTTGTAGTTCTCAGGACACAGGTTTAATTTGATGTGTCGTGCTATATCGATAGTGCCTCTAGGAGAGGTATCATTCTTATGAACCTTTTCATAGGATTTATACTCGCCTTCACTATAGGCATTTTTAAGTTTTGACAAAAAGCTTAGTTTTAATATAAGATCGAAGTTTAGGTCTGTCTTGTTACTACCACCTTGGGTTAATAACCAATCATTAAGATCATAGATTTTATTGAGCATGTGGTTTATAAATGCAAACTTGTGCTTGTCGTTTTCAAACCTTGAAAAAATCTCGATACTGCTATCATTATCTAAAGATAAAACACCAACAAAGTTTCCTGTAAACCATTGAGAACCTAACTTTCTGAATAAAACGATGTCTGTATCTTTATCTTTTACAAAGACAGCTCCATTAGTAGCATCATAAGTCAGTTCTTTTTGAACCATACCTTCTGATGACCAGATAAAGATCTTTGCAAACTTTACTTTAGCACCAACATTATCTTGAGCCTGTTCTTTTTGCCTTTTATCTTCGGAAAAGAGCGCATCAAACAAGCTGTTTTCTGGTATGGGGCTGTTATCACGGAAAGAATTTACCTTTCCATTATTATGTGTGCTGCTAGGCATTTGTATCAGAGCTTACTGTTTTACGTTAAGAGGTTCTTTTTTTGAGTCATCATTTATCGAGCCTACATTTGAGTCTACAAATTTAGATCTGTAGACCTCTATATTATCTTCTATACCTTTAATGTAATCTTTAATAATTGGCTCTAAATGGTTATTCCACAGCTCTTCTTTTAAAGCTTTAACTGACGTTCTGCTAGAATTTTTAAGTGAGGTTAGATATGAACATCCTAGCATATAGTCAGGTCCAAGATTCTTTTTAATAAGCTCGTTTAATTCATTAAATGAATATTCAATAGCACTCATGTTTTTAGACACTGAATTAGTACAAGCACCAAGAACAGAGTTAACAATAATCTCATTGAGAGTATCTTGAACTTCAACAGTTAGCCAAGAGAATCGTCTTCTAAAAGCAAAGTCCATAGCTTCTAAGCTGCGATCAATTTCATTCATGGTTGCTAATATATAAACGTTCTCTGGGATGTAGAAACCATGTTGAAAAGGATCATCTTTATTCTCAATTAAAGACGAATATTGAGTATCTACTTTGTTTGTTACATCTTCAGAATTTGAATCAACAGGTGCTCTTTTATCAGTCTCAATCATACTGAAAGCTTCACCGAAGATCTTTGAAACTTCACCTCTGTTGATCTCATCGATGATGAAAAAGAATTTAGAGCTATCAAGAGGGCTCTTTTCGTTATTTCCTGTTTTGTTGAATTCTGCTACCTGCTTATTAAAGAGTACAACCTTCTTACAGAATTCTTTAAATATGCCATCTTTTCTATCATATATGATGGTGTTGCTGTCACCAACTTTTTTAGGTCTTAAACCTTCAATGAAATCAGAATAGTCATAGCCAGGATGGAACTGAACTGTTTTAATAAAATAATCGGGTGAAGGAGAAGAGCTTTGATTGCAGCCATCAACAGTTTTAAGCACTTCTGAAACATTTTTAAGCAGTTCTGAAACAGTTTTACGCTTTTCTAAGTTTTCAGGTATATCAGATATAAAGTTGCCAACTTGTTCACGAGCATAGTTTTTACAAGCAAAGGTCTTTCCTGTACCAGGAGCTCCAGTTAAGATGATATTCTTGTCACCTCGTGAAATTAGCTCATCAATCTTGTCTGATAAGCCACCTTGATTTTCTAAAGTTGACCAGAAAAAACAACCAAAGCAATATGATTTAAAAAGGTTAATTGCCGTTGATTTTAACCCTTCGTTAATGTTTACATATTCAACTTTATTGTCTGCCACAGATACTGTTGGTATAGAGTCTAGCTTAGACTGTTCTTCTTTCTCTATATCTAGAAATTCTGCAAATTTTGTAAAAATAAATTCTGACTTATCTTCCCATGAAGTCAAATTTGCAACATTTTTTTTCTTGCCATACAAGAGCTCTATAACATAATCGAGCGATTTTTCTTTAAAGATTGGGATTAGGTGGTGATTAGCACATCCTTGTACATCAAGTTCTTGCATCTTAAAAAGATAATAAATCTTGTTTAAGACTACATTGTTTGGTTTGAAGTCTGACAATGATTCATCTTCGATATTTCCACCTGAAACTAACTTACGTTTTATACAAATATAAGTCTTATCTGTAAAACAGATTTTGAGCCATGTCATGAGAGTACTCTTCTTTTGACAGGTCAGTACCATTTTCTTCAAATATATCCGTATTCTTTGCGTTTCTGTAACATTTGCTTTTAGGAGAGTAATAAATACCGTGTACAGCAGAACTAGATCCTCCAACAGCACCTAAATCTTTAAGATAAAACTCTATCCACCAAGAAAAAGCTCCAAAATTATTTTTGTCACTGTGAGAAGGATCTGTATGATTTAGACCAAGACAGTACGTTTCAAGACTTAAGACATCTTTTCTTTCTGTGATTCCTGTATTAGCCTCCTTGTCTGAGCTAACTTCTTTGTTTGAGTTGTCTTCGGGAAAAACTGTCCTGCAGTGAATTTCTTCATCATCTTCAATCACAAATCTTTCTGTAAAAGCATGATACTTAGACCATATGCCATCTTCTCCATAGAACTTGCTCTTAAGTGAATCGATGTTTTTTGCTAAATAGTAATTTAGCTGTCTTTTAATTCTATCTTGTTCAGTCTTAGGCATCTTAATTCTCCTAACTTCTTGTAGAAAATGGCATATTGGTAAGTTCTACTTTTGACCTAATCTTAAGTTTTTCCTGATAATTTGTTTCTTTCGGCAACTTTAATTCTGTAGAATATCTAATCAAATCACTTGTACTATTTAAATCCATCCATACCTTGAGAAGAAAGCTACTTAGCAAGACTTTGTTACCTTGTTTGCAATGTAATTTTATAAAGTACTCACTGACTATTAAGGTAGGAAAAAATTTAATGCTACGCTGAATCTCTTATGAGTCAGAGTAATTACTAAATTTCATTTAAGCAAATCGGACAGGCTGTATTCACCTGTTGGGATATTTGCAGTTCTCCTGTATTCCTTTATTGCTTTCACCAGTGTTTGTGGATCACGAAAATAGTCCATTACAAAATCATACGACTTCACATCATGCATACGAAGATCCATCTTGCAAAATTCGCTTGGTTTCTTTCCTGATCGCTTAAACTTGTCATAAGCACATTCACTATGGATAATTAGCATTTCTATTTCCGGTGCTGTAATGACATTGATGACATCAACCTTATGTTCATAAGCCTTACTAAGGCGAAAAACTTCTCTACGAGAATCTAGTATTCGGATTACAGAAATCTTGTCATTGAAGCCCTTGCGTAAATACCGTTCTTCAAACCTTTTTGCATTTCTGCACCGGATAACACTTTCTTCAAGCAGTTCTTCCCTTGAAAAAATTAAAAGGTCATTATCAATCAGTATATCAATAATCGCAGACTCAGCAGATCCTTCACATATGCACGCCTTATACTTTGCAAGTTTCATTATGCCACTCCTTAGTGTATTGAAGAGGCAAGGTTCTTCTTTAAGTCAAGGTATGCCTCGTACGCAGGAGTAGTTCCCTCAAGAAATCCACTCTGATAGGCATCGCTTTTCTTGATATCATTACGTTTTAGAATATAGCTCAAATTCTCAACAGTGATACCATTACGGTTTCGTACAATGAAGATCCCATCATTTCGGTCATATTCATCGAGTAATTCCGGATAGTGTGTTGTGAAAACAAGTGTTCCGCCATTTTTATTCAGTCTACTATCCATAAAGAATCGCATCAATGTTGTGACGATTTCTTTATTAAAATGGTTCTCAATTTCGTCAACCAAGAGATAACCACCTGATTGAAGAACTTCTTTTACCATAGAAAATGTGATAATGCCTTTAATTGTGCCTGAAGACAGATACATCTCCAAATTCATAGCACTGTTTAGGATTATCTCGTCTTCATTCTTGAATTTTAAATGAATGAATATTTTTTCCTCAGTTTTCTCAAAACGTAATGTCTCAATTGTGGGATCAAGAAAAGCGATTACTTCAAGAGGAATCGCCTCAGTAAAAGGAAGAACATTCACATTTGTATACGAAAGCAAGCTGAACACTTCAACCGTCTCATTTGTTTTTTTATTGTGAGAAATAATAAGGCTGATATCATCCGGTAAAAATTCTTCGTCTGTCTTACGGATTTTAATTGGCTCCAATCCCGTAAAATCAGTCAGGTATTTTTTAGACTTAACAGAAGAAAGAGGTTTTTCCCACATTCTTTCAGATAAAATTGAATAGATGAAGTTTTCTGTCTTTGCTTTCTTTGCTGTGATAACAGTTTCTAAGCAGCAGATATATTTTCGATTGTCGTAAAAATAGGTGGTAATAGTAGCTTTCTCTGTTCCTAAAAGAATGCACCTAGAATCCACATGATTAATTGGCTCATTATTAACGATACTCAAAGCCAAATTGATAACCTTTAGTACGGAAGTTTTACCGGATGCGTTGATACCGATAAAAGCACAAGCTGGATTTAGATAATAATTGTCCTCCATCTTATACAGGCTATCTTTATCATCAACAGACACTCGTTGCTTACTATAAAAACAAATATCTAAATCATCTTTAAACAATTGGAGTCCTTGAGCAGTAATACGAAGTATCTTCATTTGCCACCTTTTAAATTAAAAACAGTTTCTTCGTTTTTATATTTCATAATTCTTTTTATAACCCATCATTAAATAATTATCAACATCTTTTACGTTTTTATTTTTAAGGTCGCAAATTTTATTTAGCTCTTTCTCAATTTCATGTCATAAACTCTGACGGTTCCTAAGAGTATTTTTGCAGTTCGGACACAATAGGTTGGTTATAAAAAATGTTGCTAACAATATTTTGAATTAATTCACTATTTCCCGCAATCTTTCTTATAAATAGGTCTTTGTATCGATCAACTGTAACTCCTAGAGCATCACAGACGTCAGATCTGGCTAATAGACCTTTATTGTTGTATTTCTTCAAAGCTTGAACATAATCGTTATTATTAATTATCTCGTCGAATTCATGTTCAATCGCATCAAAGTCCTTTCCAAAAGAATCACCTTTTGTAAGCTCTTTCAAGAGATCTTTATAAAAATCAGATGACTTATTTTCCCCTTTGAATTTCTTGTTTAAAACTTCATTTTCAATCTTAATTAATAGCTCTTTTTTAAAATATAGATTGCATTGTTTAGTCTTATCAACGTTGAGTAAGTCAATTATCTTACTTTGACACTTAGAGATTATATTTTGTATTTCTTCAGATTTTATTTCATGTTGATTAGCAACTAAAGTAATTACATTTGTTAGAAGAAAAACATTTTCAATTTCTGCTACATTCAGAACAAGGATATTCTCGTTATTTAATTTAGCAACTTCAGAATCATTCATTCTGTCTCTGTCAACAATACCGTAAACTTTAACAGCACCATTTTTTAATAAATTAGAGTTTTTGCTATTAAATGATCTTACAAGTTCTTTAACCTTTGAACAGCTTTCAACTGGGATTATTTTACAATTTGGAAAGAGTGCTCGATAGATCTTACAGTCATAACTATTTTCATTACCTTCAACTAATACAATCTTGTCTCTGCACCCTAGCATTTGCAACTGCAACGAATCAAATTTATCGTCATCATCTTCGTTGATAAATACATAATTCCACTTATCTTTAGATGGCATATCCTTGACCCAAATAAGAACAGATCTCTTGCTCCTAAGTGCAAAATCCAAATTGTGAGTTATATACAAAAAGACACAGTCAGGCCTGGCTTCTTCAAGAAGATTCCAAAGTTTGGATATAATTGAGTTGTGCAAATGGTTTTCAGGTTCATCTATAATTATGAGACTATCTTTTGATGCTGACAAAACTTGTCCTATAAAATAAAATACAGCACACTCACCATCACTCATTTCATGGCCGTTATATAATTCATTGCTATTTGTACAGTCTCTGCTTTGAACCGAGATTTTTCCTGATTCAATTTTGATGACCTTATGCAAAACGACTTTTTCCCAAAGGGCTTTTACTTTTCTTAGTATTGATAAGTGATTTTCTGAAGAATTATTAGATAATTTTTTAGGGTCATCTAAGAAAACATCGTAGACTTTTGAGCTTTCTAACTGATCATCAGAAACCAAAAACTGCATTAAATGGTTAATATCTCTTAGTTCATGAGTTTCAGGAGCGCCACTCCATTTAGAACCAAATTAAATTTCATTTAATCTATCTCCTTGATTGTTTTTTAATACCCCTTCTTCCCAATTATTCATCTCTCTTCCATAAATCAATATTTCTTTAGCTTTTTCCTTCTCAATAGGTTGGGTATAGTTTGGAAGTTCTAGAGATTTTTGTGCAGAAATTCTGTGAACATGAAATTTGATGTTCTGTTTATCGATCCATACACTCAACCTAGTTTTTCCAGAGCCATTTGCTCCTATTAAAACAATAGAATTTTTATCAAAACAATTCTTATATTCAGCATTTTGATTATCAAAATTTTTCTGATTTAAGTCGATGTCGTTTTGAGTATTTTCATGACCTTCTTTATTTTCATTTAGCACAAGAAAAAAAGGATTATTCTCTCTACTAGGAAATTTAATCTTCATACCTTAATCACCTTGTTTACTCATATCGATGTAATGACAAATGTTATTTTTAAATTCGACGCCATATCAACTTTTCATTATCAATAATATCATGATTTTTTGATTTTGGTTTTAATAATATTATATTTTAGTAATCAGTATTACAAAGAAATTATTTATATTATTTTAATTGTACGATATAATTGTACAGCACAATTCTAATATTCAAAGGTCACAAAATTGAAATCAAAAGAACTATTTGGTCTATTCCTAAAAGAAGAACTAACTAAAAAATCAAATCTAAACGTAAGTCAGGTAGCCTCAATCTTAAAATGCTCAAGAAGCACATTAAATGATCTTTTCAACGGTAAAAGACAACTTTCAAAAGCTTTTGCCAAAAGAATTGAAGAATCATTTTCTTCAAATTCTCTTTCATCTGATTACAGTATAAAAGCAGATGATCTTCTAAAAAAGCAGGCAGCTCTCATTTATGGTATCTCAGGAGATAAACTAAATATGGATGAAGATACAAATACAAGATCAAGTCTTGGCAGAATCAATAGTGAAAGATCTAGTGAAGATTCTAATGATAAATACTATTTATCAAACAATACATCCTCTATTCAGGATCAAGGTATTCCTTTCTTTGCAAAAATCACAAAAGAAAAGATTGAAAGCTATGTTGATAATAATCAACAAAAATGTAGAGGTCTTATTCCTGAACTTGTCTATACCCTTATAGCAACTACAACAAGCCAAGACTATTTAGAAAAATTCTATCTTCCATATGGTGATGATATTAGTTTAAAAGGATTTGATGGAATTGTAAGTTACAATCAAAATCACCCTTACATACCAAAAGGTCTATCTGTATGGGAGATTGGTACCAACAAAGATCCTAAAAGAAAATTTGATGAGGACTTTTCTAAAGCAAAAGAAAAGCTATCAAAGTTATCTCAAGATGTTGATATTCATGATGTAACCTATGTAGCGGTCTTTCCTAGAACTATAAGTTATCAGAATAAGGAAAATTGGATACGTCAAAAGAAAAAAGAAGGATCTGAATTTAAAGATATTAGAATTATTGATGCTTTTCTTTTAGCTCAATGGGCCAATCAATCAGCCTCTGCACAACTTCATTTCTCAAAGCAATTTTCAAATGTTACAGATAATGACATTTTAACTAACATTCAAACATCTAAGCTCATGTACAGAGAAATGAACTTTAACGGAATTGCAAATGGTGAAGAACTTTTAGATGACTTATTTAACTTATACAAAAATGATTATTATGGATTATTTAATAGCTTCATAAGAGGTGTATTAGGTAACAACATCTTAAATGCAGCATCTGGAAGTAAGATCTTAACCAAATCCTTTATCTGTTATCTTGCTAAGGTATATGACTATGAAGGTAAAAACAATTCAACAGACGGTACTGTCAGTGGAATTGAATATCAAGTAAAGGCTACTCTTCAAGACAATGACGAAGAGAACCACCATAAAGACACTGATTTTGATGAGTATCAAAAATCAAGATACACAAATCTCTTTTTAAAAACCTACTACATAAAAGACTATGCCTTACTATCAAATCTAATTTCATCTTTAAAAGTATTGTCAATTCTAATTGTTGATGAAGAAATCATTGACGATAGAATAAAAGAACTTTGCAGAGAAAACAACAATGTAAGGATTATTTCAATAAGAAATTTGTATAACTTTGATATATCAGATCCTTACAAAGAAAACTCATCAATTGCAGAACGCTCTGAGATTATCTCAAATACTAACAGTTTTCCGTCTTTTAAAGAAGAAATTATTTTAAATCCTCTAACCTGGTATAAAATTGAAAATACACTGAATGAGTTTACAAAAAAAACAAATTATTTATCAATCAAATCTTATGAAGAAAATAAAAATGCTGAGGCTATTTTAAATCCAAATAGTTGCAGACATTTAGCTTTGTTATCAGAAGGTTCAATTTCCAACCTGAGAAACATCTTGACAAAAGGAACTGATTTTAAGGTAACAAGAAGACATTTCAATCAAAACTTAATAGAACAAAATGAGGATCTGTATTTTCTTTTCTGTTTCTGCCTAATAGGAAAAATCAATACAAAAGATAGTCTTCAAGTTGAAGTTCTAAAATCTTTGTACTCAAAAAAAACAGAAGATATTAAACAGATGCTAGCAAAGATTGTCCACCTAAAACTTTCTCAGAGCATAGCCTGTTTTTATAAAGGAATCTATAAGCTGACATCAAGATATATTGTGCTTGATTATATTAATGATGAACCAACAATCAATAAAGAAGACATCTTAAATCGACTATATAATATTATAGAAAGTTTAATCTATCTCAAAATAACATCAGAGACTGGTATTTTCTTTGAAAGAAATTGCATAACTAATCAGGAGTCTTTTGCTTATTATTCAGCTTTTCTAAGTGTATTAAAATTACAAAAAGAAACAGAATCAACCAACCGTAGAAGAAGTTTACCTTCAAACTGTGTAATCGATGAATTAACGCAACTTATTATCAGACTGCTAGATGTTCTATGTTTAAAAAAAGAAGACATCCTTGGAGATGACTATCCATACTATTTAAAAAATAAAGCCCTACAAAATAATATATTTAATGCATTAAAAGCAAACAGCAATAATAAACAATACAGCATTCTGAGTGCGATCCGTCCTTTTATAGAGCAGCTTTCTTATTTAGATTGTAGAAATTACTTAAATATAGTTGACGATCTTATATTGAGCTATTGCAAACGAGCAAAAATAGAAAAGTCAAATGATTTAGATGATTATTGCAATCCTTATCTTTCAGATGACTTGTTATATTCATTATTCTTTGTTTCAAAGAAGATGACGAATTTAAAACAAGTAACGGAACTGCTTATACAGCTTGATGAAACAATGCAGAGCTCAGACAGTTCAAGCTACAATAAAATAACTGAATTGCTAGGATTGATGTTTGATATTTATAATTGTAGCAACACCAGAGCTGTAGATTCAAGAGAAAGGATCTTAAAAGAGTTATCTTCAAAATATCCTGGGCCATGTAAAAATCTCGTAATTAAACAAATTGATCAAATTACTCTTGGAGGTCTTATTACATGCATGCCATCTTTCAAATGGTATGATTTAAATATCAAACGCTCTCAATCTCCTGACACCATACGATATGGTTTAGATAGGTATATCTATTTGTACCTTTCTCTAATAACTACCAGTAATTTATCTTTCGATGAACTTGCAAAGTGTAAAAATTTTGTAGATTACATGAGTGAAGAGCAGCTTCAACAGCTTGAATCTTTAATTGAACTATATTCAAAAAATTCAACTGAAGAAAAACAAATTGAACTACGAGATCTATTTAATCAAAAACAATTTTGGCTTCACCAAAAAGTAAATATTAGTGACAGTTTAAAGGAATTCTTTAAAAAAGTAAGAACAATACTTGAGTCAAAATCAATGTTATTGAAAGATAAATGGAAGGTAGAAGCGATTGCTTCTGATTTAATAATTGATGAGAGCTCTATTCCAGTTGAAGTAATAACAAAATTTAAGAATGAAGACAAATTAAAAGACTATATCCACAAAGAAAGATCTGCCTTTATATACAACACTTTTAAAAAGTTGGGAGGAGACGGACTTAAATGGATATTCAAAAATTGTAAAAATACATATGATATTGGGTACAGCCTAGTTAAAGATCACGAACTGTCTTTAAATGAAAGATTAAATTTATTTACCTTCTTTATCAACGAAATTTATATAACCAACAAAGAGCTCAACTCAATTAAAGAGTTAGATACAGAAGTAAATCAAGAACATAGTGACAGCAACTTATTATCAAAAATTTTACTTAATTCAAAAAGAGATAGCCTTACTCAAAGTAACTTTCAAAATCAGAAAGTTTCACAACTTGATAAGTATTTGACAGATTGTCGGACCTGTATTTGGAGTATGTCTTCAATTGATAAAGGATTCAATCTTAATAGAGCATATGGAGATTATGTTAAGAAGAATAACCCTTCAATATCAGAAGAAGTAAATATTTTAATCAACTTTCCTTTTGATGAATGTACCTTTGAGCTTGCTGAAAGAACTCGTGATTTAGCCTCAATATATTGGGAAAAGGTTCCTTTATTAAATTACTACGAGAATTGGAAAAATAAGGAAATATTTGAAAAAATTCAGAGTTGTTTAAAAAAAGCAGATCGTCTTATTGAGCTATGCTGCGCAAGTGTGTTCTTTTTAATTAGAACCACGGACTACAAAGATTTTTCTTTAGAATGTGTTCTTGAAATTGTTGATACAATAAACAAGATCAATCTGTATAAATTCCAGAATAAGATAGATTTATTAAAATCAGATGAGCAGGATTTAAATATAAGGAAAAATGATGAAATTGAAAACCGACAGCCCATTGTTCAAAATACAGAATACAATAATTCTGTAAAGTATCAAAATAAGTTAAAACGTAAAGAGAAAGCCATAATAGAATTACAAAAAGATAAATTACTTCTTACAAAATTTGTTGCAAAAGTTTTAAAAGAATCATCATTATCCTTTGAAAATAAGGTTCTAATAGAATTACAAATTTTGCCTTATCTAATGTATGACAACTTCTCACATTTACGAAATGCTAGAGAAGAACAACTCATCTGTATTCGAGAATTAAATCTGTATTTTTCAGCTAATCCACAGAAGTACTTTGAAATCTTTTGCAAAAATTACCTACACGACCATTGTATTTTATTAAAAAAAGACAAATTATTCACAAACGAGAACAGCGTTATTTCAGTTGGTGATTTAGAAAAAGACTTCCATGTTTATAAGTTTGATCGTGCTGCTGTTATTTGTCTTGAATCAACAGAACTAATTTTTAACAATCTGAATTGTATTCCTGGCTTTTGTTACGCCCAAATTCTAGATCATAACTTGATTTCTAGATGGATTAATCAAGTAATTGAAATTTCTAGAAACAGTAAAATAGATGACTTAATTAATATTACAAAAAACAATGTAGCAAAAACATTGGCACATACTCCTAAAGAAAATAACAACCTTATGCCTTATAAAGAAGTTTACCTTGCACTTGAAGATGTTGAAGATTATGACTTTTTACGTTATTTTTACATTGCTTTCTTCAACAGTTATAGTCTTGCGAATATTTACCAATGTGATGATGGAGGAAGGAATCGCAGCTTAGCTACTGAGTACAAAAAAATCAGGAACAGTATTAATAAAGATGAAATGCCATTAACATACAATCTTGTATCTATGCTAGAAAATGGCTATAAGTTTGACTCAAGACATGATAACGAAGATTATATCTTCAGAACATATTTTGAAACATAATAACTAGAGAGAATATCTTGCAAATATTTAGGTTCTTCAGCTGATATACACTAACAATTAGCTCTGCTTATCATTTTGATTTATGCCGAGCTAACTTTAACTGATCTGCACTTGTAATACTTGATGATAAACGTCTCACATGCAATATCTTTTTTGAGAGCAGTCAATTCTTAAGGTTGAAGCGATAATAAATACTCTTGCACTTGTAACAAAAACTTGTGGCTCTGATCGTTGTACATCTTCACAAACTATTATGTCTCATAAGGCTTTGAATGGATTTCAATGCTAAAGCTTCATAAACAGAATGACTGCTTTGATGATTTATTCAAAGCATTACTTTTCCGTAAGCCATCCACAGTATATCAAATTTTTAAAGAACTTCTCAATGACATAGCTCTGCTCTGTCAAAGAACAGAGCCATCTAATCGAGATATTGTTAAGTTAAAAGATCTGCCTTCTTTAGAGTTGCAGATCGTTAACCAACCACCCTCTTCTGCTAAAATTGCTTAAGGTCTTGGGTATTTTTTGATTACAAAATTGAATTTATTACTTTTGAAAAATACTCATCAACTAATGATTTATACTGAAAAGTGTTATGAACAATTAAGTAAATAAACAAGGCGTCTTTAGATTGATTTTCCAAATTTATATTAACCATATGGTTTAGAGGTATTTGGGCATTATCTACTTTAAATAATTTAATTTTCTTGCTCCCTTTAAGACAATGGTTATTAAATTTAGAGCTATACTGTTCTTTTGTATAATATATATTTTCATAATCAAAATGATTAATAAAATACTTTTCTTCTAATGATGAAAGTCGAAAATGTATTAACTTAGTCTCATATAGATCATCATCAACTTTTGCTTCGTTAAAATCACAAATTTCCTCAAACGTTATTGAGCTACATTCAACCTTAATAAATAGTTTTTTTTTATAAAAAGCAACTCCGTCTGTTAATGGATAAAACAGATTAATCTTGCATTTGTTTAAGTTAGCAAAATTGAGATCAAAATATTTACCCGTTTGAAATTCTTCACAAGCGATGAAGCAATCTTCAATTTTCCTTATCGGCCTAAAAGACATTTTTTCAATTAAATTTTGTTTAAAAAGGTTTTCTAATTCTCTACCAATATCAGTATCGATATCGATACAGAATCTCATACCTTTTAATCTAGAATCCAATAATTGCTTATTATGTTTATCAAGATATAGGCTATTAAAATTTCTATTAAAAGTAATTAAACCATTCTTCTTTAACTCTATATCATTTTTTATATCAATACCAAACTGACTATAAATTCTTACAACGTCTGATTCGGACAACACAGTTTCAGACTTTTCATAAAACATGTAGCATTTTTTATATAAAATATAGTAATAAAAATTTTCAAATTCATCATCAGGATAGGCAAAAGCATTAAACAAACTAAGAATGTGATTTTTAAAATTATTCGACAATTCACCTGTTTTTAGAACAGAAAACTTATAGTTAAGACTTTTTTCGATGTATTTTTTAATTTCTGGTTGGCTAATATTGTTTCTTATAAAGTTCATACCCTCTATGATCTTAGAAAATTCAGTCTTCTTTTTATATATCAAACCAAAACATGGAATAGTATTAATTTCACTTAATGAATCACTTGGATCTTTTTTTATACTTGGAAACAATTTAAATAATATGTCTAATTTATCCATAAAAACCGTAAAACTGACATTGAGCAGTAAATCTCATGAATAAACTTGTCATGATCTTATCTGCTCAAATTTTAAAAAGCAGATGCTATATAAGGTCGATATGTGTCACTTATGTAGTATCTGCAACATTCTTCTCCCATAGATAACAGGATTTGCTGCATATCTAAGGGAACTCCTGTTAATCTTACAAACTCAGTACCAGGTGTATAGGTCAGACTGATATTTGAGTTTGCAAGGTACTGATAAACTCTCATCAATGATGGTCTTGAAAGCACGTTCTTATGGTCAGGTGTAGGACCCGTAAGTCTTTGCACTTCCATCTTCTTTCTCTTCAGATATTTTGTAGCAGAATAGATTAAAAGAGCTAAAGTCATTATCCACATCAGAGCATTTATTCTAGATGGGCTTTCAAGGTACAAAGTGTTTACCAGTAATCTTTTATCTTTAAGGCATCTCCAGTTTCTTTCAACTACAGATTGCTTCTTATAGATAGAAAGTAATTCTTTCATTGTCCATTTACGCTCTGTATCATTAGTACAGATGACGTAATAGGTTGAGTTTTCAACAGCAGCTTTAACGGCTTCACTGTTAATTGAAGCTACAGCATGAACTTTAACAGCAATAGTGACAGGCTTTTCATCTTTCTTAGGTCTGCCTCTACCTTTATGTCCTTTTAGGTAATGTCTGATATAGATACAAGCTTAAGCTTTGCTGTAATATCATCCATGCATTTACATGGCTTGTTTTCAAGTTTAGTTAAAGCCTTTTGAACTTCTGTTCTCCTATAGTACAATCTACACACCACATAGCTTTGACACCATCAGGCTCATTACTGTCTACAGGTACCTGCTTATCTGGCTCTTGAGCTAACAGATTAAAGCACTCTATTGCCTAACCGTAAGAGTCAGGTATTCTGGTTACAGAATACAGATGATGTAATGCCAGCTCTTTAGCATTATCACTGGTGCATAAAGCACTGTCTGCTACCAGATATCTTAAGTCTTTAAACTGCTCTTTAATTAGAGACCAGTAAGTAATAATGACATCTTTAAAACTGGTCTTATCACTGGTGTGTCCACTAACACATTTTTCAAATAATGGTATATGACTTAACTCATCACATATCATCAGCTCATTTATCTGATTTAATTCAGGATGACTGTCTCTGCTGTACCCCTTATCAACTACGATATCACAGCCATCTTCAACTCTGGTCTTTCCTTCATAGTGGAAACTGGTTGAGTCTATATGTACTGAAACAGGGTTAAGCTCAAGTTTAGTTGCTACCGCTTGAGAACATCTTAGAAACAATCTTTCAGGTCCAAAGTCAGCTATGGCATCTAATAGTTTTGAAAGAACATCCCTGTTTATGTCTTCTACTTTAAGCTCTTCATTACCAGTTAAAGCTCTTACATGTTTTCCACGATAAAACTCTGAGGTTCCGTACAGTGACTGGTATGGTACATTTAATACCTGACAACACAATAGCTTCACTAACTCACTTTGAGTTACCTTTACATGTGAACCTATCTTTCCAATACAGGATTCAATTACTGGTGCTAAACCAAAGTAATCAAATCCTGCTGCTGTAAGTCCTATGTTTCCAAGCTCTGTTGAAAGTAAATCACCTGTGTTATCAAACTGTACTGCCATCGTTGTGATCCTGTAATATCCCTTTGATGGCTATCTTTTAACCTAAGTTGACTACATTCTCATGCTTGTAAAACTAAGCGTGATCTTTGTATCACATTGTGACAATGTGAATATTGTAAAGTAATCCAAAACTCACAAAATTAACATTATCAGATTGATTTATTTAAAATAATTAATACAATAATTAACTTTTTTAAAAGTTATCGAAAATCAAACACTTAAATAAGTCAGAATATATTCCTAATTTTTACTGCTCAATATCAGATAATAAGGTCAGCAGTTCTCATTTCAGCAAAACTACAAGTGTATGAAAGAATTTAACGTCTCTTGGAATTCATCTTTAAATCAAACAATTTTTTCTTAGTTTTATTTAGAATTTTAAAAACAGGATAAAATTGTTCAGTATTGAAATTGGAGTTTTCAATAAAATCAACTAGCTTAATAATGCTCATCAATAAATAATCAAGTCTACAAAATTCACTATTGAGCTTTAACTTTTCATAAAAATCATGTATGATTTTATCATTTTTATATTTAGCTGATATGACAATATAAAACAGCTCATCTCGTACAAAAACATCAGTTATGGCACGAAAGTCCGGATCCAATAATTCTCTGTATTTATTTGAAATTAAAAAAGAACTCTTTTTTCGATTACAATCTGGGCATGCTAAAACGAGATTTGATATATCTCCTGCTTCACACTTACGATTAAATAATCTTTTGTAAATAAAATGATCTATTTCAAAACTTCCAATACCTCCGATGAGATCATATGATATTCCACAATAAGCACACTTCTTGTTATAAATTAAAGAGAACTTATTTTTATATTCAAGATTGTTATTACTAATAAACTTATAATGATCAATAAGTCTAGGATGATCTTTCATAATTTCATTTTTTAAATCTTCTTTTTTAAGTTGAATATCCTCAAGTCGTCTGCAATATTTAGTATTTCTATAATCGTTACAATTCATCAATTTTCCTTTGGACATCTTTGAAGGCCATAATCAACTCATCTATATCCTCTTTCTTAACAGAACTGTAATCATCATTAAAATCTATACTTGCAGTAATTCTGTCAGATACAAACTTTTCAAGAACCTTATTTTTTATCATAAGTTCGTTTATAAATTGATTTTCATGAATTGAATGTATACTTTCCACTATTTTTGGAAGCAAAGTCTCTTTGTATTCTTGAGCTATATCCTGTGGTAACGACTTAACACTCTTTCGTAAAGTCATGCAATTTTCATCAATTTCTTTTGAAGAAATAACAATAACCTTTACATAAGGGAAATAATTCTTAATGAAAATTTTTATTTCTTCACCAGAGATTTTATGCTGTACATCGCTATCTTCATATAGTTTTGAATCAATTAGTATAATATTAGCTCTTTTTTCTTTTATCACTTTTACCAATGTTTCTAAATTATCATCTTTAGTAAAATGATACTCGGTGACACAATAACATATTGAATCTTTTAAATTTGAAAAACTTCTATAAATTTCATTTTTTACTTCATCAGAATCAAGAAAATAAGATAATGGTATGTCATTTCTGTCATCAACGTACATTAGTGTAATTTTTTCAGACATTAACTTTACCTATAAAAAAATCAAAATGAAAACCATTTTTTCCATTAATCTTGGAAATATCACCATTAAACATCATTATAGTATTTCTTACAATCCACATTCCCAAACCGTGACCATTTGTCCTAGTTGTTTCATGAACTTCAAGTATTCGACTTGGATCATTTTCATACTTTTTTGCTAAACCTACACCATCGTCATTATAGCTAAAAAATAATTTTTCTCCCTTAACTTCAGCATTAATCATTATATTCAATTTATTTACATTTTCATTTTGTTGTATAGAATTCAAAATCAGATTGTCAAATATAACTTGGAGTGAGTCATATGACAATAGTGAGACTATGCTTTCTTTAAAACTCAGATTAATGAAAACCCAAGAATAATCTGTCATCCAACTTTCTGCAATTTGGTTTAAAACAACAGCTACATCAAGCCAATCTACATCAAACTTGCTTTTTTCTATTTTGTCTAGCATGGAATTTATAAAAGAAGAAATCTTGTTTGATACCTTACTAGCTTTTTCTAACATTAAGGGAACATCTAAATACGTTTTTTCTCGTCTTTCTGGTAAATTTAAATCATCCCACATACCATATTTTTTCAATGCTTCAACAGTATAAACATACCAAGAATTAATCGATGATTTGTCATTGTTCAAATCGTGTGCCATTGAAGAGGCTTTTAGCCCATTTGTAGCAAGAACATTAAGAATTCTAATATCATATTTATATCTCTTTTCATCTTGATCTTTTGTTCTTGATAATTTCTCTTCACTCTCTTTTATATTTTTTAATTCTTCTGCTAATGACTTAATTTCTGAATCGTTTAGAGATTTAAATTTAGAAGGACTTTTTAAAACTTCATCTAAAACTGTACTTTTAGGAAGCTCTGTGCTTTTATTTTTTTTATTTATGTCTCTGATTATTCCTTGTCGGTACCTTTCAAATACTTGTATACCGAAAGTTATTATTTCAACAAAAAGTTGAAAATAATCATTTTCTTCAATACCTTGTCTGTTTGCTAAATCCTTTAATTGATTGTTAATAGATTTATCTATATCAACATATCCAGACAATTGATTAGTTTTTACCCTCCACGCTCCAGTTGGATGTGATGCTGCTGCTGGAGATCTTCTAGATCTTTTTCCTAAACCTAACCAATCTTTTTTACCATCAAAAGATGAAATGGTAAATGAATTTCTATATAAGACGATTCCACCTCTTACATTTTCTTGAGTTTGAGTATATTTATATAGAAAATCATCTTTGTCTTTTGAAGATGCATCAAAATTAAAGTAAAATACTGAACTAAAGCTACCTAATCCAATTAATTTTTCTTGCAACTCATATTTATCTTCAGGAGAATAATCTCCAATAGCATCTTTGTCTTTTAATTCATCCAACATATCTACAGTAGATGAATAAGCATGAATATCATCCTTACAATAATTCTTTGCTTTATCGTCAAACTCATCAGATCTTATTTTCACAGATAAGGTAGTGCCTGAATATTCTAATTGTATGCAAGATTTGCAATTTTTTCCTGGAACAGGAGCAGAAAAATGAGGTTCAATTTTCCAAGAACTTTGTTCTTTTTGTTTTGAATTTATCTTTTCGTTATCAATATAAACATTAATCGACATACTCTTATCTTTATATGCCGTCTCAAGATATGAACAAAAATCTTCAATCTTTCTTTTAGTCCATTTCTCCCTTAGGTTAGAGATAATGATTTGTGTACCTTTTTCTGTAAGAGTATTAGATTCTTTAACATAAGAATCTTTCCAATCAGTTTCCCACAAAATACATTTTTCGTTATTTCTTTTTGAATACAGTTTAACTTTTCCGCCTAATCTAGATAGAGCAAAGCGACCTATTCCTTTTGAACCAGACAATATTCTTAGGTTATTATCATCATCTACTAAAGAAATATCTGACTTTTTATGACTCTCACCAATTACCATCCAATATTTTTTTATATCATTTTGGTTCATACCAGAACCATTATCTTTCAGGATCAATGCATCTTCACGAAAAATAATATTTAAATTCAATGATCCTGCATCAAAAGAATTTTTTACCAATTCCAACAAAGCAGAATTTGCATTAGTAAAGCTCTGTAGACCAAACAACTCTACAATTGTTTCATCATTAATAGAATAGCTTAATTTTTCCATAGAACGCTTCTATAATTCGAACCGATAGTTTTCAATATCTTTAGCTGTAATTCTAACTGAATTTCCATTCACGTGAGATCCTACTTTTAATATATAGTCAAAAAATTGCTTGGACCTCAAAATTTTAACAGCAATATCCAAGTTGTATTCTTTATTACTGCTTTTCAAAACTATATATATACCAGCGAAAGGAATATAATTCATGTTCAACTTATAAACATGAACTTCTGATGACACAACTGTAGATAAAAGCAATTTTTCACAATTTAAATAGCTTAAAGCTTGAGATCTACCATATTCAAACCATTTTGAATTAGTTTCAATATTACGTGACTCTAATTCATTTTTATTTGATTTCAAATATTCAAAGGCATGAGGATATAATAACTTAAATTCATCTTCGTTAAATCTCATTAAATCACCATTTGGGCCATATTTATATGGAAATATAATTTTTTTCTTAATGTTACGACTCATTAACTTAGGTGATGCAGCATTTTTTACAAGTCCAGATTCAACCTTATAACAGCCTATGGAATAAAGATTGTTTTCTGATAATTTACTATCTTCTAAAAGAAAGACACTATTTAAAAGTGTAGCTACAGAATATGAAACATGAAAATAATCCCCAAATTTTTTCCCATGTATATCTATATCCTTAAAATACCATTTCTTACCTTGCAATTGCGACTTTTCAATAATAAGCTCTGATTTTTCAAGTTCATCTCGATATTTAATCGTATTATTAAATTTAAGCTCTACATTGTGAGAGAATATTATTGAAGATTTCACCAGTGCATCTTCAAAAATACGTACTTTCGGAAAATCACATATCATTTTTAGTGATGGCAATAATATATTTCTTAGATTTTGAGCAAAGGTATTTTTGAATATGCTGCTTGGAATTAAGTATGCCAATTTACCATTTATATTAAGAGAATTAATGCTCTTTTCAATAAATGCGTAGCAATAGTCAAATTTTCCTTTAGAACAAGATTTAAATTTACTATGCAAGTATTGTCGATTATTTTCAGTTAAATCTGCGTAACAAATGTATGGAGGATTGCCTACAATAAAGTCAAAAAGTTCTTTACTATCATCTTTTAAATAATCAGAGCACTTTACATTCCAACAAACATCAGTAATTTCATATTTTTTTGCAATTTCATTTAATCGTGAAATACATTCCTCTATTTTCACAGGATCAATTTCAAATCCAGTTATATCAAGCTCTAAGCCTTTTTTTATTATATTTTTGGCACGATCTTGAGATATTCCTTCAGTGATGTATCTTTCAACAACATTGCATAAAATGTTACCGTTTCCACATGAATTTTCTAAAAATTTTTTGCAACTTAAGTTATTACAATAGCCTATTTCATCTAGCATCAAATCGACAATATTATTAGGAGTGAAAATCTGACATTTTTTATTCATAATATTATATAATATACATTTTAATAAAATTATAGACAAGAGCAAGAAATCTCTCTTGTAAAAAGACAACCATCAGACTCGTTACTAACTTTATCATCTAATGCTCGGCATACTTTTCTTTAAAATCAGATTAAAATAATTCTTTTTAAGACTATAAATACACATTAAAGAATGTTAAAGCATTCTTCAATTATCTTTTTAAAACTAATCAGAACCTGCAAACAAAAGTGATCTCAGCCTTACCATTAAAAGCAGAGGTTAAAGCTTCAAAAGCATCTATACATTGTTTTCTGGCTGTGCTAAGGAAGGATGTGATCGTTAGGTAGGTCTGAGCTCCTTTAATTGAACGAAAACATCCTGAAACCTTTGATTTAGTATTTACATTGCTAACATCTCTTTCAGCTTGATTGTTGTCAAAAGGCACAGCAAAGTTATGAATAAACAGACATACCGATGCCTTGAGTTTAATCAGTCTATCAATCATTGAACAGATAGTGCCCTCTGATAGAGTTACATTGAACATGCCATCGATTATGGTTTGAATTCTATCGGTACTTACAGCTCCGAAAGAACTTAAAAGTCCTGATATCGCAGTAAAGCTATCTCCATACTGAATATAGCCCCCTTACGTTCTCAAGAAATTCTCCCTTGAGCTTTGCCTCTCCACGTGGACAGTCTATGGCTTTGACTGTCTGATGCTCTATAACCTTAGTATTGGTTACTGCTTCTACCACATATCTCTTTTCGGTAAACTCAAAGACTTTGTCATTTTCTGAGCATGAGCAAAGATATGGACAGGTTTTACATTTTTCAGGAATGTGTACCTTTACCTCATCAGGTTCATGAGGGATCTTCTATTCACTCCTTTATGACCTTTCTGTCCACCTGTCTTTCTACCTGTTTTCTCTCTCAGGCTTCTGTTTTTATTTGCTTTCTTATAGCCATCACTTGATGGTGGTTTTGAGCTGTTGTGTGAATCCATGTTCAGTTGTCGTTGCAGCTCTTTTATGTTTTCCTGCAAGTCTTTTATTGTTTCCTGTAAGCTGAAATAGTAGCTGATTGTTTATTATTCTGCGCCATAACTCTATAGAACATGACTATCATCATTTTGATGATGGTTGACAACGAGAGTACAAGCACAGAAAAAATCTGCTAGAGCCTTTTCTTTTAGCTCTTTGCAAATCTGCTCTGCATTCTGTTTTAACTCGTTGAAATCCATTGAATCACCTTCGCTTTTCAACTTCTGTTATTATACCAACAGCTATTTTTTGCATTAGTGATAGCTCAGTTTCAACTTGATGAAACATCTCAAAACGATATGCAACGATCTTTTAAGATCGCTACAGATCGATGATAAGATAAAATGATAAAACAAAGCCTTTAAAAAGCATTACTCTATAATCGCGTTATATGCGCTTATAGCTAGCTTTAGAACAACCTTAAGAAAAAAACAATTATAACCGACTTTGTGAGCTTATTCACAATGTAAATTTCAAAAGAACTCACTGATATGGCAAAACAGTCAAACTACGTCAGATCACAAGTAACTGTAAACTATTCGGTACTCTCACTTAACTCACTGATTTAGATAAACTTTATATATCAAAAAAAATTGATATAGGAGTATCATAAATGAGTTACCAACAATTAACGCCTGAGCTGACACAAAAGATCATCAATGAGGCTGTAAATTCTAATTTGTCGTCATACCAAATTGCTTTTAAGTACAGTATAACAAAATCTGTAGTTGACAGATTATGCAGACAGCATTTAGGCAGTGAGATTTATAACAAGAGAGAATCTCTTTCATTTGATTACTTAGCATCTCAGATTAAAGGACTTCGACAAAAGAAGTATTCATCAGATCGTGTTGCACAAACTTTAGTTTTATACAAGACAACCTGCTTTACACTGATTAAAAAGATTGAGCTGGAAGACTTTACTAGCAGTCCTTCGTCTGATGACAAGGTTGATGTCATATCAGTACCAGCTCTTTCAGCTACAAATGAAAGCTCTCAGAGTACTTCAAACCTGAAGCAATCTGCTTCACCCAAAACTACTAAGCACACCAAAGAGCTACCTTTGGTTCCTGAGAAAATTGAATATGAAGTGCCAGTAGAAGAAGATGATGATTATGAAGTTTCTCGTGACACATATGCTCCTTACCATAGACGAAAGCCCTACTTTAACAGGAAAAATAGTTTTGACCGCAACAGGAATTATCGAGAGCAGGTAAAGATCAATGTTAAAGGTATGCAGATTAGCTTTAATGCTTCAGATGAAGTTGCAGGCACAGTGGTAATGAAGTTATTAAAAGAGTTGGGAACTGAGGAGTAAGTTATATGTCTATTTTGTCATCTACTGGAAAATCGTAATGGTAAAAGAGCCTGTATGTGGCAGATTTGGTATTCACAGACTAATGGCGATGCTTACCTCTAATTCCTTAAAGATTTCCTGGAATGGCATTGATGAAATCACTGTTGTTACTTTCAATAAAAGAAGGACAGCATGTAAGCTCTTAAAATAAGAGATCTCGTATTTTAAGAGCTTACAGATGGTCCTTTTGGCATTGAAGGTTACTATAGTGATTTCATCAGTTCCATTCCAAAAGACTCCAAACTGATTTGAACTTAACATAGCCATTAAACGGTGAATACCGAATCTTCCGTTTACAGGCTGTCTTACAAGGATGATCTTTCCTGTCTGAGATAATATTGACATGATAAAGAGTCCTTCTACTGCAGTGCCTTAAGAACTTTAGCTATGGTTACATCCATACCTTCAAGACTGGCATCAAAACTGATTTGCAGTCCCTTAAGTCTGATAACCGAGTACTCTTTCTTAGAGTAAGGTGTCTTTTCTCTTGGCTTTTATGGAACTACAGAGATTTCCTTTTTTAATTCTCCTTCGGAAGGTTCTTTACTGCTATTTTCATAAACTTCAGATGCAGCTGCAGGTTCTGATACTACCTGAGGCTTAACCTCAATTTGAGCATCGCTAAACTGTGGAATTGACTCAATTTGGATTACTTCATCACAATTATCACAGACTTCACCTTCAAACCTCTTGGCAAGGTTAAATGAACTTGCCTTGCTAAGCCAAAGTTTCAAGCCTATGTTATGAATACTCAATTCCTGTGACTTTAACTTAAAAAATTCTTCCTTAAGATGTTCAAGAGCCAGGTGCTCTTTCTTCTGGTAAATCTCTTCCCCAAGATGAGTTCTTGCTATTCTGTCTACAGTCATCTTGGTTAAACCATATTTATGAGCTATCTGATAAGAACACAAAATACTTCCGGTGATGTCACGTACGATCTGCTCTGTGTGAACTGCATTGTTTAATGGTGCCATAAAATTTCTCCTTTTTAACGGACACCGCAAATATTATCTTTTTCAATGAGTTAAAAAGAGGGAGAAATATTTACCAGTTACAAAAATTGATGCCTAATTCTATCAAAATTAAGGATTTATGGAATGGGGTAGGTGGTTAGATCTGTTTTTGTGCAGGGAAAAGTATATTGTTACAACTTTCAGAGCCTAGTCAGCTGAGATTGTTGAAGCAAAAGTATTGTCACTGTCACAATTCTCAGGTAACTGACATGAAGAAAACTCTTTTCAGCTATGTCCTTTATTTAGGATGCTAGCAAGTACCGAGGAAATCATCAAGGCAAGTATTAACAGGCTACTTGCAATTCCTGCTACTGCTTTGGTCAAAACTTCACCTGCATTCAACGCTGTGATAGTGTAATCAATACAGATGTAAAAAGGCGGTACAAGAAACAATGAAATAAGCCCAAACTGCTTTAAAAAGTACTTAAACACAGAGGTTGGTAAGATCTCTTTACTAAGTTCATAGATGATCTTATCGGAATCTGATTTTAAAGCTTGATAATTTGCCTTGATATACTCCTTTAACTCGTCATTAGTTAATGCCTTTTGATCATTTGTGCATTGCTTGATGTTTTGTAACTCTTTGATGGCTAAGTCTCTTATCACTTTCTTTGGAATATCAGTTTCACTCTTTAGAAAGTCAGATATTCTTTTCCTTGCATAATCTGGATGCACCGCCATGTTATGCTTTTCCTTTTACAATCTCATCAATTCTCTTTGTCATAAAATCTGCAATCGATGTATCAAGATTACTTGAATTATCATCTGTTCCTGTAGCTTCTAATTCGTCAATATAGCTTGATACTTCGTTTAAATCAAGGTGATGCTCATCGGAGCTTATTGGATTATCATCCGTCTTAAATAAAACTAAGTTGCAAATTCTAAGTCCTGCTTTTATTCTGATCACTTGATTGCTCATATTATAGAGAACAATAGTCTTATGACCATTAAAACTTGGATTTACATATTGTGATAAAGCAGCATTTAGTCCAATTGATGCAAGTGAATCAATATTAAAAATTATTCCATTTATGTAACTAGGTATCTTAATGATTTCTTTTGAATATCCTTTTACCAACTGACCAGGTTGTAAATCGTAGCCTTCTGTAATATCGATTGTTTGAGTAAAATTCTGTAGCTCATCTAGAGCACCTTTTGGGATAGCTGAAAGATCAATAGCTTTAGTTGGGCTAAAAAAATCAATAGTTGAGGCTAAGGTTAGATCAATATTACCACTTTTTATGCTATCAAAATTTAAAGGATCGATTACAAGATCTTTGTTTGTAATTGCTTCTTGTATTGCTCTATTGCTCATTGAGGACATATGTTTGATCCATTAGATTAAAATTTTTTTCATTTTGATAGTTTGTTTAAGCCAAATTTTTTAGCTAAAGTTTCGTAGTGAGCAATAGAATTATTTAATTCGAAGCTATTTTTAAACATAGCTAATATTTCTTTTTTACTCTTTCCCGACAGATCTGCTTCGAGATCATCAATTGAATGAGAATTAACATTATTAAGTTTATAAAATTCATCAATACCGACTTTATGGTAAAAATCGTAAGTATTTATGCCATTGAATTTTGTGAAAGTTTCAATAATTCTTCTTATTGGATTTAGTAAAAGATGACTATTCTCGTCAGAAATGTTTTTAGCTAAATAAGCTAACTCTTCCCAAAGTTGCTCATAACTGGTTTTATAATCCTTACTTTGATCTTCAATTTTATAAAAAACAGTTTGTACTTTGTCTGAAAGCATGTGAAAAAGAAAGTCTAGATCAGTTTTATCTTTAGCATCTCTATTGAAGCGTTCTATTTCGAATTTTTGATTGAGATAAAAATGAGTGTTATGAGTTAACATAACTAACGTATTTTGAGAATTATTCTTCTTATTGCATACTTGAATAAGTTTATTTAACTCATTTATTATAATGTATTGAACAAAATCATCATTTGAAGTCATTGGATCATCAAAAACAATAATTCTATTTTTGTTTTTATCTATAGAAGGATTGTCCGAGTTTAATCTTTCAATAAAGTACAAGAATGCAACGATATTTTTTTCTCCAGTAGATAGCTCCGTAACAGATCTAAATTCCTCGGTATTAGAGTTTTTAATTTTGTAATATCCAACTACATTCTCTGGACTTGAACTTTCATCTTCATAAGGCTCTAAAGTAAAATTAACAGATGTTCTAAGTTTTTTATTTATATTTTCTGCAAGTTTTCTTACGCTTGTTTTCTTTAACTTTTCATCACGAATTTTCTTTTGAATTTCTTCTACTTCTTTTTGTAAAAGGTCTGATTGTTGTTTTGCTTGGTTAAATTGAGCATTTTTAGATAAATACTCAATTTCTGATTTTTGCTTAATATTAAGCAATTTTAAATATTCGGCATTTGTTTTAATAGATTTAATTTCGTGTAATAGTAATTTATCTTTTGCCTTTTGCTTCAAATCTTCAAGTTTTGAAGAATTATTTTGCTCAACAAGATTATTGTATTTTCTTATTAAATCATTTAGTTCAGATTGAATTACCTCAACATGTTCATTACTTGCGGCAAAGATGCTCTTGTGATTTAAAATATCAAGCAGGTTTTGAAGAAAATTTATTACAGACTTTTTTTCATCTTGAAATTTGGTGTTTATATTTGAGACTTCAGAAGAATATTCACTATAAAACTCTTGAGCATCAAATTTTAAATTACTTATCAAGGAGTTTAGAGATTTAACTTTCGCTTTTAATTGAATAAGTTCAGATTCTAATTGCTTAGCTTTATCTTCTTCAAAGTAATTTTTAACAGTTTCATACCTTTCATTGGAAATAACAGAGCCACAAAAAGCACATCTATCACCTACCTTATGAAGTCTTAGACCTTCTTTAGCAAAATTAGTTAACTCTTTGTTGTTTTTTAACTCAAGGATTTCAGTAATAGGGGTTACTGTTCTATGAAGAATAACCTCAACTTCTTCTGCAAGCTCACCAATATTTATTGGTAACCTTTCAATTTTTGTCGCTTTCTTAACAACAGAGCGAATTGTATTTCTACACCTTTCTTGTTCTTCAGAGGATAGGATAGCTCCATCTCGTTTCAAGTCTTCGATTAAGTCTGATTTATTGTAGGTGCTAATAGATATTCTTAGATCAGAATCTTTAATAGATTTAGCCCTTTTTGATAGATATGCTTCAAGATTTTTATTTGCATTCTTTAAATTTGATTGGGCAACACTATATTTTGCAAATAAATTATCTTTATTATTGTCATCATCTATCAAATTTACTTCATTCTTATTGAATTCTTCTTGTTTATTTTTTAACTTTACTTCAAGCTCTTTAATAGTTCTCTCAATTTGAACATTTTCTTCACCTAAAGTGACAAGATCTAACCTATCATTCTCAGATAAAACTGAGTCAAAACCATTAAATATCTTAACGTCATATTCTTCAGAAAGTTGTTCCTTTATAAGGTTACAAAGTGTACTTTTTCCTGTACCATTTTTACCGTATATTAGGTTAACTCTGCTCGACAACTCAAGGCTATTCTCTTTATAAATCTTACTTTCTGAATTTGCTAAATTGATTTTTATCATATTTCTACTACCTGCAGGTATTCTTAAAAACTCAAAATTTGCTTCTTTAATAGTTTAAAGAGAATTGAACTTTCTGAAAGAAGATTAATAGATTTCACCGTTTCCAACTTTATCTAAAAAAGACACGATCATAAAATTCATTTCTGTTGAAAAGATCCTTTAACATTTAGATTAATGTACATTTTGCCTTTTCTAGAAAAATTGACGAGTAATTTATAAAGTACTTCTCGTCTAGATATTCGCAAAAATCTTCATACTCTGTTTGAGTCCATTTTGGACCTACTACAATTTTAGTTATAAAGTTTTGTAGTCCAAAATCGTCTAAATTATGAAATATCCCTGTATTTATACATTTTGAAGCATTATTTAGATCCAACTTCATTCTTCGTTTAAAGGAATTTGATAAATCGAATTGACCTGCTTTTAATTCATGAAGATCTTCAATTCTTGCAATTTCATCTTCCATTTCTCTAGAGAATTGTTCTTCACTGATATCTGGATCATAGCTAGGATAATGTTCGTCTAATTCTGTATTTCTTCTGATATATGAGAGTCTATATTCATTTTCATGACGAAAGGAGAAATGTTTAAATCTCATTGAAAAGAAAGCAAGTTCATTTATTAAATCATCTTTAATGGTATTTGATGCAAGGTTATTTAACACATCTTTAATTTCTTTTTGTCTATTTGAATCAATGTAGATTATCTTGTCTAAACGAACTTGACTGAATGTATTCATAAGACTTTCTAATTGATCAGAACTAAACTCAATACATACGCCATTGCCATGATCTGCATAGCGATCCCATTGAGAAGCATCATCCTCTTCTGTTGTGAATGAAAATGAATATGAACTTCTTGCTTTTTTCTCAATAGAAGAATAATTGTTCTTTACAAATTCAATTAAGTTTTTTGCAATGCTAGCAGGTTCAAGAGCCATAATTATATCTAGAACAGCTCTGCCTTCGCTTGCATCATTTAAGTTTCTTAATCGGCTAAAATAAAGCTCTTGGCTATCTAAGATTCTTAGTAAAGAAGATGTTTTAGTGTAATGAAATAATCTTGGTAAACTCATTGCTATTGACCATAGTTATTACAGGATTTCACAATTAAAAAACTTCATTAGTCTTTCGATACTTTTGTTTTAACTTCAACTAATTGAATACTTGAATTTTGACTATCATTTGCGAAAAACGATGCATTAGGGCAACAAATAGCAATTAAACATAAGACAAGCAATACGCCATTAAATCCAAGAGAAAACTTCCAATTCAACTTAGAATCTTTATCATAGATCTTACTGATAAAAGAAAACAGGTAAAATAGAATGTTGGTTACAAAACAGACCGTAAAAACTAGATACAAAAATAAAGTTGACGATTTTGCATTTCCAAAATTTGAAAGAATTGAGTTAGACATTGAAAATGCACCAGCAAAGGAGAATACAATAGATGCAAAGATACCTAGAATTGTGACTATTTCAATTTTATGGTTGTCTATACTTGTTTTTAGCTTACTTATATCAGATTGTAAGGAATCAACATTTTTCTGAGCTTCAGTAATTTGATTAATTTTTGGTAACAGCGAATTTACCTTTTTATCTGCATCTTCAATTTTTAATAAGTATGAATTAAAGAAGTCTAATCTAATAAGCTCTAAGGATATGTGATCAAAAAGCTTATTTAAGGCTTTCTTTACGTTATCAAAATTATCAGGTTTAAATTCTATCTTCCTATCATTACCTTCATTTTTAGCATGCACAAGGGAAGGAACATCTTTATTAAATTCTTCGTGATTAGAGAACTCTGACTCAATATAAGTTTTAATATCATCAAATTGTTTTTTTAGCATATTTATGTTATCTAAGATAACTGTCAAATCTTGTCTAAACATTTTCAATGTTATCTAATTTAATGTTTTTATTTTGAAGAAGATATCTTGTAACCTCACTATAATAGTGATGATATCCATCTGAGTAGATATCATAAGCAACAACAAAAGCATTGTCACAATCTCTTGATGATGTTAATGGTACGGATATTTGCTCTAGTAGTTTTACAATATTTTTATTAGACATTTATCTAGTCTTCCAAAAAGCAATCTTCATTAAAGTGTTTAGATTCCTCAATCATATCATCCATCAATATCTCTGTATTGTATCCTTTTGTAATCGCTTTTTGCCAAGCCCCATTTTCTTTATGCGTTAAGGCAACTAGTTTCCAAGGCTTCGCTTTTAAGGCTTTAGCTACAAGATCATCTACAAAAGGAAGAACGTCTGTAGATTTAGGTAGAACATTTTCTTCTTCACCTAAGATATATTTATCTATATCAAGACCACCATTGTAGCAATAAGTATAGTAAACGCGAGTTAAAACAGGTCCAAACTTCCATGCTTCAAAGGTCTCGTCGTCTACAATTGGTTTACAAGGATTTCCTTTTAACGATCTGATCTGTAAGAAGTACATGATCTTCTGCAACTGAAGATTTGTAATGCTTAATGAAGGATCATTTACACACTTATTTACAACATAAGCTGCAAGTTCTAAGGCTTTCATTTTTTGTTTTCCTTTAATTGCTTTCTAGGTAAATCTTACTCTAAAAAGCAATTAAATAAAACAATTGTTTTGGTAGGATTTTTATTTGGGGGTAAGATTGAATTACTACATCCTATCTCCACCAGTCATATTTAAATTTACACCATTTAAATATGAAGACTCCTCTGACAATAAGAACTCAATACAAGAAACTACTTCCTCTACACTAGCATTGCGCTTCATTGAAGAATCAAAAGCGTTCATTTCAATAAGCTTGCTATCAAGGTTATCTAGAAACTTTGACTCAAACATATTTGGTGATACTGCGTTTATGGTTATACCTTTACCAGCATATTCACTAGCACTAGCTTTAAGTAGTCCTAATAAAGCGTATTTTGCAATTACATAGTTAGACATGAATTTAGGGGGAACACCTAAAGTATATGCGGTTAGCATTAAAACTACTTTACCAAATTTAGCATTAGCCATTGCAGGAAGAAAAGCTTTAAAGATTTGAGCAATAGAGTTTACCTGAAGATTAAGCTCATGACTAACTAAATCCCAATTGAAATCTTTAAGTCTCATATATTGGAATTTAGATGCTGCAAGATGCAAAATGTGAGTTGGTACCTTTTCAAAGGATTTAATATAGCTTATCCATGAAGATAACTGATTTGCATCTGTTAAATCGCATTGTGTGAGCTCTAACTTAATGTGTTTTAGTTCTTGAGATAACTCTAGTAACTTGTCTTTATTGCTAAAGTACTGGCAAAAAGCAAGGCTTTGTTCGGAGTCTGTAAGTTTTTGCTCTTCTCTTTTTAAACATTCAATAGCAAGCTCTGAGGAAGCACCTGTGATCACATAAATCTTTTGCATTACTCTACTACTCCTACACTGAGAGAAGCTCTAGATACTTTTTCATTATGCTGATTTACGACATGAGCTTTAATTTTAATGCGATGAAATCTCTCGTCCATCTCACAAATTTTGCCAACTACAGTTAAGGTATCACCAATGTATACTGGTTTAGGCCATTGAACATCACATTCATGAAACAAGCACTTTTGACCTGGAAGATATACACCTACAAGAGTTGAGTAAAAGGAAGCTGTAAGCATTCCGTATACTATTTTATCGCAATACCCCTCCATAATTGCAAAATTAGAGTCTATATGCATAGGATTGATATCACCAGTTAGTTTTGTAAATGCATCTTGGATTTCTTGGGTTACGTTTACAGAAAATCTTTCAGTCAAACCAACTGAGAGATCACTCCAAGAGTAGTTCTTACAGTCCATAAAACACCTAACCTACTTTCTTTTGGATTTGAGCAATAAACTCACCTACATTTTTAGCTGCAATAATCTCTTCTGTGGTGAATGTAATATTAAACTTTGCTTCAATGTCATTGATTAGATTGATGTGGGATAAAGAATCCCAATCCTCAACATCTTCAGAGGTCATTTCATCAAAAAGTACAATTGAATCGTCATCAAAGACATCTCTAAAAATATCCTGTAATTTCTGCACAACTTCTTCTCTGGTCATAATTTATTCCTCAGTAATAAAAAATTCTGGTGTAATTGATATATTAGTTAACAAGTACTCTTTTACTAATGCCTCATTTACTTTATTTGATGATTCAAGTTCAAAACCTAAACTCTCATAAAAGTTTTCAACCATCTTATTCTTTTTAGTTTGTAGATACTCAGCTATTATTCTTGAGCAATTCTGCTCTTTTGCAACGTCTAATATTTTTGCAAACATCATGTTTTCAACAGTTCTTTTTAGTACTCTACAACTCATAACCCAAGTATCAATAAAACAAGTATCGTCTTTAAATTTTAAGATGACACAGGATATAATGCCATAGTTACTAAAACTATCAGTTAATTTAGCATATAAGCATACAGTGTTCTTATCAGCTATAAAGTTGTGAATATCTGATTCTGTGTATCTTATGGTTCTTAAATTAAATTGATTTGACTTATTTATAAGTTGTGCAAATCTTGAAACTTCAGAGTCTGTTGTTTGATAAACACCGCCTTTCATATCTAGAGCTTGAAGATACTCGGTATAATTAACAAACTTCTCCTGCATTGCCATGCGCTCTTTGTTTTCTAGATAAGATTGAGAACGAACTAAGTCCTCTTTGGTAATTTGTAACCACTCAAAAGGATGCTCTTTTTCCATTTGCAAAACATATAAAGCAGGATCATTAGGAACTTCAATTACTCTAACTTCAGGTAAGAACTGTTTTACAATTTCTCTTTCAGCTGGATTATCATCAAAGAAAACAAAACTTTCGGTTCCAATATTTAATTGTTGAGATATTGCTTTTAAGTTTTCTGCTTTATTTTCCCAGTTTGCTACAAAACATGAAATGTCGTCTAATTTTAAAATCATGTTTTCATTTTTCAAAAAAGGCTCTTTTGCAATCTCTAGCTCATTCTTGCTGCATACTGCTAAAATGACACCTCGACGCTTTAAATTTAAGCAATAACTTTGAAAAGATCTAAAGGCTTCCCCCACAGCATTATTAGGATCAATTTGAATGCTATCAAAGCCTACATCACCAACTACTCCTCCCCAAAGAGTATTGTCTAAATCTAGAACCAAACATTTCTTGGTATTACCATTTAGTGCCTTGATTTCTTGAACAAATAAATCTACAAATTCAGGCATGAACTCCAAACTTACTGGAGCTTTATTTAAATAGTAGGCAGAATAGTTGAACCAATTATATTTACCAATATTATTAGAAAGAGCATCTGCATCTACAATAATTACATTAGAGAGCTTTTCTTGATTTAACTTTTGGTTTACTTCTCTTATAAAACTACCTTTTGAGGATTCTATTTGGAATTCTAAATTTCCAAGCTCTTTAATTGGAGGTAATACAAAATTTGCTTGAAGAATATTTACTTTATCGATTTGGCTTAAGTATTCCCATACTGTTTTATAGTACGAAATTTCTTGACTTAGTAAGGTGTAAACTTCTTTTTTTGTTGCTAATAAAGTTGGATACTGTTTAAGATCTGTAAAAAAAGGTAATAGAATTACAATATTTGGTTTAAAAGCATACAATTGAGAATTGTTATCAAATACCTCAAATCTTATGCTGTCATATTCACCTTCTAAGATAGAACACTTGATACCTTCATGGTGCAGTGCATACTTCAAAAACTTTACAAAATACTGCAAGGCTGTAGAGCCAATTATAGCTATTCTCAAACCTTGATTGTCATCTACAGATTCTTTTTCAAATTTTCTTATAGCTTTAAGTAAATTTGATAGTTCTAGTTTTTCCATTACTTACCTAATAATCTTACATCTTTTAAGAATGAATTTAATTATGCTTTTACAATGACTCTTAAGAGCAAAAGCATATTGATTTTTTAATCTTTTATATCTGCTACTGTTTAATAATGACCATACCACAGTACTAAAATTTTCAGAAGAAATTCTATCAAAAAATACAGTTCTCTTTTCACTCAATGAACTTGAGTGCTCTAGTGCAGGATTACCTTTTACAGCGAGACTTAACTCTTTTGGTTCAATAAATAATTCATCAAAACTTTGTTGTAAAAGTCTTCGTCCTTTTTCTGTATTAACAATAGCTACAGAAACACCTAAATTTTTTTCTTCTTTACTTAACTTTAATCCCCAGAAATCGCCTAGAGTGATATCAGCACATCTTGGAAATGATTTATATTTACAATTTGAACAGCATTCCCTTAAAAATAGATTTCCTACCACAAAACCATTAACCCAAGGATCATTAAATCGATGTCTGTAATACTTTTTTCCGTTTTTAAATTTTACTAGAGTTCCAAGCTTTGTCCAACCGTGGGACTTATTCTTAAAATGAACTTCACTTACTTTGGATTTATACTTTTGTTCAAGCTCTTCAATAAATTTTGTATAGGCTAAAGGGGAATTTATACCTCTACATATAAGCTCAGCTGTAAATAAATTATCGTAATCTTTACCTAAAAATCCATTTAACGCACTAACTTGACAAGGAGTACCACAGAATAAAACTTTTTTACCTAAAAGCAATTGTTTACGAACTTTTAGAAAAATGCCTTCGGTATCACTTTGAAAATATTTTGATCGGATTACCTTATTTAGAAAATTTTGTGTATTTCCTATATCATGATAGGCTTTAGAATAGTCCTCTGAAAAAAGGCAACCTGCAATATACTCCTTATTGTCTACAAATGGTTTAGCTAATCCATAATACAAAGCACCAGATGTACTGTTGTATCTCACATTAGGATCTTTATGGTAAACCTTATATGCAATAGGCTCTTTTAATATATCTTTTGAAATAAGGTGCAGTTTTAAAGCAGGGCAAACCTTAGAACAAAGACCGCATTCATTACATTTGCTTTTATCTACGACAGGATGCCAAAAACCATCTTGTTCTGTTTTAAACGAAATAGCTTTTCTTGCGCAGATATCCTGGCAAGCCTTACAACCTACACAAGATGATTTAGTAACAACATCTGTTATCATTATTCTTTCCAAAGGATCTCTGAATAAGAGCGAGCAGGATTACCAGAACACATAGTGCCTGCTTTAATTTTTCCTCCTACTACGGAGCCTGCTGCAACTACAGCACCATTTTCAATGATCGCACCTCTAAGCACAGTAGCGTTTACTCCAATCCACACGTGATCACCTATTTCTACATTGCGAGGGGTATTTATTTGTTCGCCTTCTTTATTTAATATCTTATGAAAATCAGAATCAAAAATTACCACGTTTCTAGAGCACAACAAGCCTTGACCGATTTTCAAGTGATTTGCAGCAATAATGGTAGCACCATGATTTATATAAGCTCGACCTATTTCAATTGTAGCGCCTTTATTTGCTTGTAAAGTTCCACCTGATTGTACTGTTACATGACCATTTACTATCAATGTAGCATTATCACGTAAAAACAATATAGCTTCTGTTTTAGAGTTTCTTACCTCATAACCGTTCAATGTAAGATTAGAATGTAAAACTATTTTTGCCTTTTTACTGATATCAATTGCTGAATTTTTATAGGGTATTAAAAATACCCCCTTATCTCTTTTAATATTTGAGCATAAAAAGTTATATTTAATAAAATTCCACCAAGATAGATGTATTATTTTTGAAAATTTATTCATTACAGAACTCGCTACATATTATAAATATAATTTGGATCATCAATTCCCTGTGAGTCTAACATTACATAGTTACAGTTTAATTTATCTATGGAATCCATTTCATTTTGATCTAACTCAAAATCAAAGATGTTCAAATTTTCTTGCATATGTTCTTTATTAAAGCAACTAACAACTGGTATTACATTATGCTGATAATGCCACCTTATTGCTATTTGAGCAGGTGTTTTGTGGTATTTTTTTGATAGATCTTGAATTAATTCAATCTTTGTGAACTTATCACAATTTCTACATGTAGGAGTATGAGCCATAACTTGAATATTATGATCTTGACAATATTGTCTTAATTCGTGGCGCGCATAAAGAGGGTGCATCTCTGTTTGCATTACCATTGGTAATTCTAATCCTGCATTTTCTATCTCTTTTAAATTCTCAATACTTAAGTTACAAGCTCCAAAGGCTTTTACTTTACCTTGCTTATACAATTCAATAACTTGAGAATAGTAATTTAACCAATCACCTTCAGGCCAATGGAATAAGTACAAGTCGACGTATTCTCTGTTTAGATACTTAAGTGAAAGTTCTAAATTGCCTTTTACATCAGATGGAGAGTACTCTCTTGTTACATCCATGGTTGAACATTTAGTGGTGATAAATAAGTCTTGCTTTTGTGATAATACCTTTCCTATGTAGTATTCAGACATAGCATAAATTCTACCAGAATCAAAGGATCTAAAACCTTCATTATAGGCATTATTTAATATAGATTTTATTAAAAGATTTCCTTTAAGTTCTCTATTAAATCTAAGGTGTTTAACAGAACTTAAGAATATTCTTAAGTAATGTTTAAAAAATAATTTTTTATTTCTTGTATATCTCCAAATTACACCAGTTCCAAAAGAAATCCATGGAATTGAAATTCCATTTCTTAATGTATAAATTTTTGAATTTTTCATTTGCGCACCAAAGATTATTGCTTATTGCTTAAGTTTCAATTTTTCTTGTATATAGTTATTAAACATCTCTTTACCTCTGTTATTTAAAATTAGTGCATTTGCATATAAAGACCAATCTGAAAATAGTGGTTCATGGTAACAGTCAATAATTTCAATATCTTGTTCTTTTGATATTTCTACAATAGGATCCCAAAGGCAGTCTTTTAATAACTTCTCAGGTAAAATTTTTATTAAATTTGGACTAAAAGGAGGTATAACAATGTATGGTCTATAATTCTTCTCTTTGCATTCTTTAATAGCAGTAACTAAGCGTTTTTTATTTAGTTCCAAAATCTTAAGTTGCTCGGCACTTAAAGTATAACCTTCATTCCAATTAAATTCATTAGTCCATCCTCTCAACCATTCTTTTGCATATATAATATCTTCTATTTCAGTTGAAGCGTCAGCTCTTTGAGATACATGATAACGAAGTAATACTTTTATAATCGATTTTATATCTCTCAAAATAAATTGAGGATATGCGATAAAAGGAAAAAATCGGAAAAGAAAAGCTCTTAACTTACTATATGTAAGAACTTGTTTTTCATCTAACCATAAATAATATTTATAATCCTTAACAATATCTACGTATTCAGCACAAAGCTTAAATTCCTCAACCCCAAATAGAATGATTGCATTTTTAGCCAATTTATTTTTATATTTCTCTAAAGTTTTAATATCGTAATATAAAGATTGTGGTTGATATGCAAAATTTCCTCCTTTGCATTTCCACAAATTGTAATCAAATGCATTATATAAAGGAGAACTACCTGTATTAACAACCTCTAATTTATCAGGTAATAATGAGAGATATTTACTATGTTTTTTCCAACGTCTGTAGGTTGAAGATAATTTTCCAATCATATGTTTCTAATTATTTAACAAAAAATTAACTAACCTTTAATCTCAACCATAGTTTTAATTCCATCCTCGAATTTAATAGATGGTTTAAAACCTAGTGATTCTAATTCTGCAATATCAGCTTCTAGCCCTAGTGGTTGAGTTTCTACTTGATTAAATACGCAATATTTTTTAGAGTTAAATAAATTTGCAACCATATATATATATATATATATAGGTAAACTTATTCCTGAAGCTACATTACATATAAAATTACTATTAACCTTATCTCCTATAAGGAAAAAGGCATTTCCAGCATCTTTTTCGTTTAAGTAATCCCATTTCTGCTGACCACTTGTGAAATATGCATTCTCTTTGTTTTTAAATTTAGAGATTGCATAATTCAACATTGTTCCCTCATTGTCGTTCTTTCCATAAACAGAAAAAATACGACCACAAGCGTGAACAATTCCATACTGTGAGCATAAGTTAGCAGTAAGTTTTTCTGCAGCATACTTTGCTATACCATATGAAAGAACAGGAGCTACTCTATCTGTTGCATAGATTTTATCCGTTCTAGGCCCATACTCTGCTTGAGAACCTGCAAACACGAATTTTTTGCAGTTTAATGCCTTACAAAATTCCACCATCTTCAACGATATTGCAATATTCTCGTTCTGCAATACAGGCTCATTTCGGTATTGCTTTTCTGTATATAGCCAAGCAAAATGGTAAAAGACATCGATTGGTTTAGTTATATTTTTGAGAATTGATTGATATTCGTTTAAAGAATCAATAAATACTACATGCAATAAAGGGGAAGATGGCAACCTGCTCAGTCTCCTAGTACCGTTTCTTACAATTGCAAATACTTCAGTTTCATTTGCTAAAGCTTCTTCGATAAGTGCAACTCCAATCATGCTAGTTGCACCTGTTATTAGTATGCTGTTCATTTAAATACAAGAAGAATTATTTAAAAAGGTGGTTATATTCTAATTCAGTTTGCTCAAGTAAATTATTATTATCGAATTTTTGCTCTAAATGATCATTCAATTGTGGCTCTTGATGTGAAAGATTATTTCCAAACGTTAATCTTGGCTCTGTAGTAGAAGATGGTTCAAATACAATCTCTATTAAACACGGCTCATGATCTTCTAAATATTTGTTGATATCATCTATATTAAAATTTGATGACTTTATACTTACAGAACGGATCCCATAGGCGTTGCCAATATTCTTAATATTTGGACAAGAATAATCTTCAAAAGTAGAAGCATATCTACCATCGAAATAAAGTTTTTGGAAAGACTTAACCATTCCTAAAGAATTATTATTTAGTACAATTACTTTGATATTTAGATTTCTTCTTTTTATAACCTCTAATTCTTGGATATTCATCTGAAAACCACCATCACCGCAGAAGGCAAATACTCGATCAGCTGTAAATGATGCACCTATTGCAGCAGGCAGAGAAAATCCCATAGAGCCTAGACCACCTGAAGTAATCGCAAATCCAGATTTTCTATAAAGAAGACTTTGAGCTACCCAAATTTGGTTTTGTCCAACATCAAACGTTACGACAGAATTATCGTCTGTATATTGGAGAATTTGAGATATGATTTCATTCGGTTTGAAGAATTGCTTGTTCATATAATTAAATTCGCTTTTAATTGTTGAACAATAAGATAACCAATCCGCTATATCTAATTGAAAATCATCAACCGACGATTCATTAAATGAGTGTAGAAATTCCTCTATATCATGTTTAAAAACAAAATTTCCAAACTTTGAATTAATTATCTCTGAATCATCTATATCAATTTGAAAGATAGTCTTTGAATTCAAAAATTCAGTTTTAGCTCCAGTTTGGCAAATATCTAATCTAGCTCCTAGGACAATCAAAAAATCTGAATTATAAAAAGCATGATTACTAAATCTCTCGCCATACTTTCCAATAAAACCTAAATTATATTCATAATTTGGCGCTACCGCATCAATACCATGAATTGACTCTACACAAGGAATTCTTGTTTTTGAAAAAAAATATTGAAGAGCCTTTCTTGTATTGTTATCTCTACATCCATTACCTACTAGCACTAATGGTCTTTTTGAATATTTTAATGCTCTTTTGCAAAAACTTACTAATTTTGAGGTGCTAGTTTTTTCTTGGTATATATCCAAGTTATCAAAGTGTGTAATCGCTTGTAAATCGATTTCAGCTCTTTGCAAATCCATTGGTATATCCAGCAATACAGGACCTTTTCTGCCAGTTAAAGCAATTTTAATGGCATTTCTTATTTCTTGGACTAATGAATCTTTATTAAGTAAAGTTTTGGAAAATTTAGTTATAGACCTTACAACTGACACAATATCTGTTTCTTGAAAACCATTTTGCCTAATTGAAAGCCTTTTGTATTCGTATGAATTTACTTGACCTGAAATAAACAAAACTGGAACAGAATCAAAATAACAGTCTGCTATTGGTGTTACCAAATTAGTAGCACCAGGTCCGCTTGTAACAAAAACAACACCTAGTTTGTTAGTTACTCTAGCATAACCGTCAGCTGCAAATCCTGCTCCTTGCTCTGTTATGCAATTTACAAGTTCACATTCATCGCTTCGGTAAATACTATCAACTAAATGTGCAACCATTCCACCTATATAGCCAAAGAATCTGGTTGTACCACTAGCTTTAATAATTTCTTTTACAATGAGATCTGATGCTTTCATATACTACTTTGTCACAGCCTCAATAATAACCTGAGCCATATAATCAATCATATCATCTGTCATGCCAGGATATACACCAACCCAAAAGGTGTTCTCTACTACAAAATCAGAGTTTTCTAGGCTACCTACAACTCTATATTTGTCAGTTCCTCTAATTTGATCAAAGCAAGGATGTCTAATGATATTGCCACTGAACAATAATCTAGTTTGAATGTTGTGCTCTTCAAGATAGCTAGTTACAGCATTACGTTTTAAGCCTGATTCAGGTTTAACTGAAATTAAAAAGCCAAACCATGATGGATTGCTGCTATCTACAGCAGTTGGGAGAATTAGTTTATCTTCAACTGACTTTAATGAGTTCTTTAATCTATTAAAGTTATGACGTCTTTTTGCTACAAATTCTGGGAACTTTTTAAGCTGTTCACAACCAATGGCTGCCTGCATATCAGTAACCTTTAAGTTGTAACCAAAATGGGTGTAAACATATTTGTGATCATAACCTACAGGTAACTCTCCAAACTTGCCATCAAAACGGTGGTTACAGGTATTATCTTTTCCTGATGGACAGGTACAGCCTCTACCCCAATCTCTAAATGATAAAATCATGCGGTGTAATAAAGGATTGTTGGTATAGACACAACCACCTTCACCCATAGTTAAATGGTGAGGTGGATAAAATGATGAAGTACCAATATCGCCCCAGGTTCCAGTAAATCTAGTTTCACCATCAATGGTGTATTCAGAGCCTAAAGCATCGCAATTGTCTTCAACTAACCACAAGTTGTGTTTATTACAAAACTCTCTTACAGATTTTAAATCAAATGGATTACCTAAAGTATGAGCTATCATTACAGCTTTAGTCTTAGGTGATAAGGCTTGCTCTAACTTGGTTACGTCAATGTTATATTGAGGAACTGTTATATCTACAAACACAGGAACTGCACCATAGATTAAAGCTGGGGTAATAGTAGTTGGAAAGCCACAAGCTACAGTAATAATCTCATCACCAGGAAGAATTTGTCTATCACCTAACTCTTTAGCAGTTAATGCACTGAAAGCAATTAGATTTGCGGATGATCCACTATTTACAATGTGAGCATATTTAACCTTCATGAACTTGCAAAAATCTGCTTCAAACTGTTCTGCAAAACGTCCAGTGGTTAACCAAAAATCAAGGGTGGCATCGGTTAAAGCACACATTTCTTTTTCATCAAAGACACGACCTGCATAGGTGATTCTATCGCCATTTTTAAAGGTTGAATTTGATTTTTTAAATTGATTGTAATACTCACAAACAAGGGATTTAATTTGTGCTCTAGCTTCTTGCTCGTTGTTCCACATATACGTTTCCTAGTTAAGATATAAATCTATTTGAGAATTCATTAGGTCTGATACTGAAGTATCATTACCTTTATGATTTAGAATGCATTTACTTAACTCACAAGTAAGTTTCATACATTCATCAATATGCCATCTTGGTTTCCAATTAAATTTTGATTTTAGGTAACTACAATCAAGCTTTAAAAAATTAGCTTCATGAGGTGCGTTCTCTTCACTGCAGTCAAGCCAAGTTGCATTGTCAGACCAGTGTTTGCAGAAAAGAGAAACTAACTGACCTGTAGTCACACAATCACAATCGTCAGGACCTACATTGTAGTAACCTTGAAATTCAGAATTGTCAAACTGTTTTTGAGCTACCATTAAATAAGTCATTACAGGCTCTAGCACATGTTGGTAAGGTCTAATGGAATTTTTGTTTCTAACCTTAATTGCTTCATGATGTTCCATTGCACGAACACAGTCAGGGATGATCCTGTCTTTTGAAAAATCACCACCACCTATAACATTACCAGCTCTTGCAGTAGAAACAGCAATATTAGATAAAAATGAATTTTTATAGCAGTGAGTTACTAATTCAGAGCAACTCTTACTATTTGAATAAGGGTCAAAACCATCTAAATATTCATTTTCCCTATATCCCCAAAAAAATTCATTGTTTTTATAAACTTTGTCTGTGGTTACATTGAGTACACTTTTAACTGAATCAGTATGACGCACACATTCAAGAACATTTACTGTTCCCATGACGTTAGTTTGGTAGGTTAAGACAGGATTTACATAGCTTTCTCTAACTAAAGGCTGTGCCGCCATATGAATGACTATCTGTGGCTTAAACAAGTCAAAATACTTTTTTAGTTTCTTAAGATCACAAATATCACCACGAACATCTATCAAATAAGGTTCATCAAGATCAGTAGAATCAATTTTGAATGAACTTAAGTCTGTTTTAGTCTTAATGAAAGGCTCAAGATTGGCAATAGAAAACAAATTAGGTTCTGTTGGTATTCCATTACTATACCCTAAAACCTTAGATCCACTTTTTAACAAGACTTTAGTCATCCAAGTTCCTTTAAAACCAGTATGACCTGTTAATAGGACTCTTTTGCCTTTGTAAAATTCAAGATTAAATAGATTATTTGACATCTTAATTATCTTCAAATGTTTAATCGTCCCATTTCTTCCAAGGAGCTTTGCCCATAGCAAGCATTCTTTCTAAAAGATCCATCTCTCTTTTAGTATCCATACATTGCCAAAAGCCTTTATGAAGATATGACATAAGTTGACCTTGCTCAGCTAGAATTGTAAGTGGAGTTTGTTCAAAAATAGTGTCATCACCTTCGAGTAAATCAAACACTTCAGGCTCTAAAACCATATAACCAGCGTTAATAGGAGCACTATCAATTAAGCTCTTCTCTCTAAAAGACTTAACAGCATTATCACCACCAATATCTAATATGCCTTTTTGTTGCTCTTGCATAACAGCAGTTAAAGTTGCAAGCTTTCCATGTTTCTTATGAAAACTTACTAAATCTTTAATATTTACATCACAGACACCATCACCATAGGTCAGCATAAAGGTTTCATTACCAACGTAGCGTTGAATTCTCTTTACTCTTCCACCTGTCATGGTGTTTAAACCGGTATCTACAACAGTTACCTTCCATGGCTCACAATGGTGATTTAAGGTTTCAAAATCGTTTTTTCCTAACGTAAAATCAAAGGTTACATCGCTACTATGTAAAAAATAATTTGCAAACCAGTCTTTTATTACGTGTTGCTTATAACCTGCGCAAATAATGAATTCATTAAAACCATAGTAAGAATACTCTTTCATGATGTGCCAAAGAATAGGTTTACCACCAATTTCAATCATTGGCTTAGGTTTATACTGAGATTCCTCAGAAATTCTGGTTCCAAGACCGCCTGCAAGTAATACAACTTTCATAATAGAGAGATTAATATACAATTGAGTTAATTTTCCAAAAGAATAGAACATATGAAAATGAACTACTTAGGAATAGATAACGCTTTTAAAGTAAGTTTAACAGCCATTTTTAATGTTAATAAAACAGATTGTCTAGACAATTGAATTATAATCTGGATGAATTACAATACAAAATTTTATACATTAGTTGCAACTAAACATACTTAATGTTCGAAATTAGTTGTTGTTTTTTCTGATATTAACATGGTATAAGCGGACTTAACCTTATCTAAAGAAATATAAAAATTTGTATGATAAGAACAGTTTTCATCTTGTCCTGTTACGTTAATATATTTTGATACATTGTTTCTGATCAGATTATAATAGGAATTTTCAGTCATAAACTTAAAATTAGTTAGACATAAACACTTAGTGTTATTGCCAAATATTAAATTAAAGAAAGATGATCCAAATAAACCAACAACGATTTTAGCGTGGTAGAATATATCTGCTTTTTCTTCTAAAGAAAGAGTCGCAGGATCAATATCTACAAATCCTAAGTTCATAAAGTATTTATGAATTTCGTCAAAATTAGTTAATGTTCGTTTGGTTGCTGGTCTACCCAAAAATATTTTTTCATAAACCATCTTATTATTCTTTACTTTCTCAATCAAAGGTAATGCTACGTAGTGACGAATTGCGTTTTCTACTCTTTCTGATAAACAACTTGTATAATCAATCCTAAAGTTATAATCAACCCAAGAATATTGTACTGCAGGAGCAAAATACAAAGTTTCACATACATAGTTTGTTCTAGGTTCTGCAAAGATTAATTTTGCTTTCGGATAATTATTTAAATACCTTTTGATAATTTCAAGCATTGTATGATCAATATTGTACGGCACAAGAATTGAAATTTTTTCATAAAAAAAACCGGCTTCGCAGGCATAAAAAAACTTCGGTAAATATTGGAACATAAAATGCCCCCAATGAGAAGACCAAACTCCAATTAAAGACAATACTTTACCTTCTATTTTTTTTGTTTTAAAGTATTTATAGAAACGAATTTTTTCTTTTCTATAACTTAATACATTTAAATCAGGGATCCCTTTGTACCATGTTAGAAATTCTTCTTGATTGTATTTATACCAATACACACCTTTATCTGTCAGTACTACATCTGAATCTAAAAAAACTGTAGCATCCTTTTCTTCATAAATATATTCAGCAGGTTTAAATACTTTTAAATGTTGCTCTTGTGAATGCATATAACAAGCAGGGTAACTTGAGTCTTCCCAAGTATTTTTTTTAATTTCAAAAATTCTTTTGAACTTGGTATTAGGATCTAAAATTAGATCATATTGTTTGGAAATTGCTCCTTTTATACATAACTTAATGTATTGCTTTATCATAAAATAGAATCCCTTAATACGTTGAAAAGCGATATTCATAAGAATTTTTAATATTACGCACAAACATAAAACATGAATTTCAATGCTAGTTACAGCAATTCAATTGTAATCATCAACATTAAAAATGTATAGACATAGATTTAATATCAATAAAACCTAAGGTGCTAACTTATAGTATCTATTTCGTATAATGTCAATAATTCTGTTTCTTTCTTTCCTACTAAAAATAATAAAGAAAAACAGTATCGAGATTGTTATACAACTGATTAAGGTTGTTACAACTAATCTAGAAAAAGATGATTCTTGAAAAAGCGTTGTATAGTATATTGTAAAAATTAAGATAACTATAATTAGATATTCTTTTACTTGAGTTGAAAACATCTCTTTGAACCACGAGAACGATTTAATGTGTTTTTTTATAGGAGGTATACAGTATAAAGGAGAAAACATAACAAAAATTACATTATATAAAAATGGTACCCAGTATGGAGCATTAAATTTAAAAGAAACATAGGAAATAACAAAAACAGACAAATACATTGTACCTGAAATTATTGATGATATTTTTAAATCACCTGTGGCGTTCGACACAATGCTTAGTGAATAATTCATCGAAACAATAATATTCCAAACTAGCATGAACCTTAAAATAGTAACGACATGTGGTGGAGGTGTTTCAAGCCATAATTTAAGAACATATTGACATTCAATGATTAATGGTACACATACATATAGCATCATTAATAACATTATTTTTGAGGTGAATTTCATTAAAGAAATAGTTCTTGTATTGTCAGATGCAGAGTAAGACTTTGTAATTTGAGGTGTAACTACGGATGAAATATTTGATGATAAACCTAGTACTATGGCACTTACTTTAGCAGATATATCGTAAGCAGCGTTCATCATTGGTCCAAAATTTATGTTTAACAAAAAGTTAATTCCTTGAGTTATAGCTACGACACTGAAATTTCCATACAACTGCCAGCCTGTATATTTTAAAATAGGTAATAATATTTCTTTATTTGTACATATCTTAATGTGATAATCTTCAAATATTGTTAAACAGTAACAACAAGTAATTAGGAAAATTATTATAGTTGTTAGAGTAAACAATCCTGCATACAAAACTAATCTATCTATCGTTGAAAAATATAGTAAATAAACAATAATTAATTTAAAAAATGCATTAAGTACCTCAATAATGGCAATAATATTAAATCTTTCATGAGCAATTATCAGTGAAGTAAATGGAGTCTGCAAAATTTGGATTGCAACTGAAATTACAGAAAAGTAAAAAACGAATTGCGCAGCTGTTAAACGCTCTGTAGGTATTATTAGCTGATTTTTTATTAAGTAAGGACAAATAATTAAACACACAATTGATACTGTAATACTAATAGCTATGTGTATAAATAAGCAAGAGGAGAACGTATCATTTATTCTATTTTTGTTATTTTCTTTACCGATCTCAAATGTAATAAACCTTACTGATGCTAGAGAAAGTGATCCATTAATAAAAGAAAGGAAAACTAATATTCCAGATACAATACTATAAATACCGTAATCTTCAATACCTAACTTTAATATAACTAGTCTTGTGGTTATCATGGAAATAGTAATAACCACAAGCATTCTCAGATACATATAAATAGCGTTTTTAGCGATTAACTTGTTATTCGATTTCATTATCTATTTTCATTTTTCTAAAGGACAGAAGGCTTTTTTTATAGACCTTTACGACTAGACTAACTTTATTTTTAAGATCAACAAGATCTACCTTATAATAAATTCATGAGTGCTTCGATTTAGTTACTAATTCAAAGGCTCTCATTGACGATAAACGAGGAAATATCATTTTTCTGTTATTAAGAGTATTATGTGCGTGTTTAAGAATTACAGCTTCTCCTATAAATTCTGATCCGTTGATCATTACTTCAAAGCAAATATCTTTGCAAAGTACTCATAACTTCTTTGTCTTTGCTTATCTAGTATAAATTCAACTTTACTAAAATCCATATTAAAGAGCTGTTCTTTAGTTAAATGTATATTGCTAAAGTCACTGATCCTATCTTCAAAGCCAAAATAGGAAGTTAGAGTTTCAAGTCTTGTTAACATATTAAGAGTTCTTGCTTGCTGTCTTTTAACAGCAATAAAAGGTGTATTGAAGATAATTGAGAATACACAAGCATGGAAAGAATCTGTTACCACTAATTTTGCATGATGAATAAGGTATAAAAATTCCTCAACTCGAGAAGTATACACGTCAAAATTGTTTTTATCCATCAAGTTAATAACTTTAAGATTATTCTCTTTTGCTACTTGCTTTACCGATTCAGGTAAATTACCTAAGAAATAGGACAATAGGTACTTGTCATTATCATTTAGATATGAAGGTTTAAGCTCAATACTACTCCACTCGTCTTTAGTTAATAACAATGTAGGATCAACATGTACTTCAGCCTTTTTATCAGTTAATTCTTTTACTATAGATACACCAGAATCTTCACGAAGAGAGATATGACTCATCCCCTCAAAACACTCTTTAAAGAATTTTTTACTCTTTTGAGGAAGTGATGAGGTTCCTATGCTTGCAGCATAGGAAATTCTCTTATCTTTAGGCGCAAAGGAAAGGAAGTATTCTTTAAGACATTTTTTGGTATAGATTTTATCTTTCTGCCTAAATATATTAAGATCAAATTTATCCCATAGTTTTTTATTTACTGAAGACCAAACTTGATCACTGCCAACAAGAAAAAAATCAAAGTCGTCAATAATTTCTTGATAGGAATTTACTCTTAATGAGTTAATATAATTATCGGTAAAAAGCTTAATCTTAAATTGTCTTATGATATCCTCTGGAATGTTTTTACCAAAATGATTCCTAAATCCATGCCAATTGATAATCCACTTAATAGACTTTCTAAAGTTAAGTTGATAGTCATAAACATTATAGTCGTCAAAAGTAAACCACATTGAATGTGGAGCATTTAAAATTACGGTACTACTCTCTACACCTTGCTTTTTAAGATAGAACTGCAAAGCATAGTTTTGAAGACGATTGCCATAATTATAATTTCCATTAAGGGTTAAGATTGCTATTTTCATGGTTATAAAATGTCAAAATAAAAAAATCAAAGTTACTATATTCTTATTTACTAATACTTAATTATTTTTGTGCGTACTTTGTAGGACTTTTTCAACAAACTCTGACAAGTTATGTAGAGTGTAATCTTGACCAAACGAACCTTTATTTATCAATACCGTTTTGCATCCTGCAGCCTTGCCTGCTTTAATATCGTTTTCGCTATCACCAACCATAAAACTTTGTTCTAAATCAATATTAAAATCAGCTTTAGCTTGGAGTAACATTCCTGGCTTTGGTTTTCGACAATCACAGTTAATCTTAAACTCTTTTATTTCACCTTCATATCCTTTATCTGGATGATGGGGGCAATAAAAAATACCATCAATATATGCTCCTTTTTGACCGAGAAGCGTTTCCATCTTATTGTGAATTTCACCAAGTTCTTCGACTGACAATTCACCTCTAGCAATAACAGGTTGATTTGTAATCACAATTACAAGATAGCCTAAAGAATTTATCTTTTTTATTGCCTCAGCAACACCATCTATTAGCTCGAAATCATCTATGTCAGTAAGAAAACCAACATATTTATTAATTGTCCCATCACGATCTAAGAACACAGCTTTTTGCTTATGACTAAGGTTTTTACCATCAACAATACCATTCTCATAGTCCAAACAAACATCTTTATACCTCTCTGGAGTTCCCATGTCCTTAACATACTCTGGAGAGTCATAACAAAACATTGATCCTTTTCCTGATAGTGGTTTTAATAATTGCCTATCAAGATCTATCTTTATGGTTAATCCATTTTCATCTTCCGTTCCAATTGAATTTGGATTGATGTTAATCATAGACAAAATAGCAGGATCAATAACATGAAGTCCTGCGTTTACTCTGTTTTTATACCATAGAGGTCTTTCATCTTCTTTGGCAAGCCAACTTAATACACAATTATTGTTATTAGCAATAATTAAACCACTATCGTATGGATGAGAATTAGGATGTGTAAATAGCGTTACTAAGGCATTATGGTATTTATGAAATTCAACCATACGATTGAAATCAACATCAAAAACAGAATCAGCATTAAGAAGTAAGAATGGATCATTACCAATTCTATCTTTTAATTTGAACAATGCTCCAGCATTTCCAAGAGGAGTATTCTCAACAAAATATTCGATTTTTACTCCAAATCTACTTCCATTACCAAAGTATGACACAATCTTTTCATGCATATATGAAACAGTAAGGATGATATCTTTAAACCCTTGATCTCGAAGAGAACATATCTCTCGTTCTAATACAGGAACATTACAAATTGGTATAAGAGGTTTAGGTATACTAGGAAACAGCTCTGAAATACGTGTTCCTTTTCCACCTGCCATTATTACAGTTAACATTAGCTACAATTATCCTTACAGAAATTTCTTCGACAAGAAATATTAATCTTACTTCCTAGATTTTTTATCCATAATTCGCCATTTCTCTTCAGCCCAATTTTTTACAGGCTCAAGGATCTTTTTCCATTTATAGTGCTCATTCGCAAAAGATATTGCTTTTTGAAAATTATCTTTTAATTTTGATTCATTTGACAAACAGTCTCTTAGTTTTTCTTCTAAATCATCCCAATTTTCATTCTCAAACAGAGATCCCAACGTTTCATTTTGTGTTAGTTGAATATTAGATGGAATTCTAGAACCAATAAAATAGCATCCCTTACTTAAAGATTCAGCACCTGCAATACCAAAACTCTCCCATGACGATGGTAAACAGAAAATTTTTGCAGCAACGTATTCTAACTCTAATTTATTTCTATCATATATAGGACCTACAAATTCAATTCTTTCTCTCATTTCAGGATTTTTGATTAAAAAATCATGAATGTATGGCTTAAATGATTCTTCAATTGGACCAACAAATCTTAATTTCCATTTAGGAAAATCTTTTGAAATTTGTTTAAAAACAATCATTAATTTATCATTATTTTTTTCTGGACTACCAACTCTTGCAACAGTTAAAATGATATTTTTCTTTTCTTTGTATGTAAACGAAATATTACTCTCCCAATGAATACCATTAGGAATAAATCCTAACGTATAGAACGGCCATCTTCCTTTTAACTTTTCTGCATTTGATGAATTTTGAATTCCCCAAAATGTATCTTTAAGAACAGCTTCATTTAAGAGTACCTTTTTAGCAATGAAGCTTTTAACTGGATTTTTGCTAAATTCATAATTTAACAAACGATTGCCATCTGTATCGACATGGATATATATCAAACCTTTAGGATTCATTTTTTTATATATACACATCATTAACCAAGTTCGTCTATCAAAGAAATATAAATTTAAAAGATCAATTCTTTTAGAATTTTTTATTAACCATATAGTACAAAATAAATTAGATATCAACTTATGCTTGCTGGTAGGCAAAACTGGCATCTCAATATCAGAAAAATATAAATCTTTATACGGATATTTTCTACCTTTAAAGATCGGTATAATTGATTTATAGCCAAAATCATTGTTAAAGGTAAATGGAATCATTCCAGGATCTTTGATAAGATGAATATTCATCATTTCTGTAAATAAAGTTGAAAATACTTTTTTCATACGTTAACAGTTCAATTTAAAAAGAAATTGTAAAAAGGCTAGACTTTCATTAAGTTAGTTACACTATTTTATTGCACTAATAATTTTAAGTTATTACCTTTTATTATTGTCTTTTTGTTAATGACGTATTTAATAGCGAAAACTAAGTAGATTACAAAAGGATTTAATACTAAGCAAAAAACACCATTATTAAAGACAGAATTAAAAAAAATATACGGCGACCAAATATCATGTGATATAGGTCAACAATAAAAAGGTGAAATAATTATGATCTGAACGGATTCTTACTTTTAAATCGTATATTTCTCAACTTTTCCTGTGATTCCTTTCCTAAAATCTATCCATGCTTTAAGAATCACTCTTAACTTTAACTCACCTTTTATTACGTCTTTTACAGAACGATAGATTCTTCTTAAATATCCGTACCAAGGTTTAACACAATATTTTTTTGCTATATAACAATTATTGCGAAACATATAATATTGCTGAGATATACTGTTATGACCTGTTGATGCACTAACTTTATGATAGATTACAGCCTTAGGTTCATAGTAAATTTCAAAGCCTGCATTCATTACTCTACAACAATAATCAGTATCTTCTGCATACATAAAAAAAGATTGATCTAAAAGACCTACAGATTTTAATATGTGAGAAGGAATTAACATCAAGCAACCTGATGCAAAACTAATTTTACTAAATTGATTAGCATCAATAGTATCCAATTTTCCCATTAGCGGTTGATCTGCTAAGCCTGTTTTACAATTAAACTTTCCCTGTGCAGCCCACAACAAATTTTTATTAAAGTAATTATATATTTTTCCTGTTAATATTCCTAAATCTTTTAGTTTTTGTGCTCTGCTATATAACTCTTCTAATGTATCTTTTATAATCACTGTATCGTTATTCAGTAGCAAAACGTATTCAGGATTAAACTGCTCTAACGCATATCTAATACCTATATTATTTCCAGTAGAAAAACCATCATTATGTTTTGCAAATAAAACAGTGGAATTCTGATTAATAAATGTATCTTTACAAAACAGTTCTTTTTCACCTGACGCATTTTCAACGACTATAATTTTGTAATTTGTAAATGAGCTTTCTTTAATGCTTTTTATGCATTCAAGTGTATCCTTATATCCTTTATAATTAACAAGAATTATTGCTATTCCTATCATTGATTATGCTTTTCCTCTTAATAATTCTTGTATTCTATTACTGTATTTTGCATAGGATGCAACAATGTCAAATTCATTATTTATAAATTTCATTGCATTATCAGATAGTTGATGACGATTAATATCTCCTGAGTACAATTTTATAATAGCATTTGCATACTCATCAGGAGATTCGCAATGTATATAATCATGTCCATCTTTTGCAGGGATCCCTTCAATGCCAATATTGTTTGTTAGCACAGGGATTCCTGAAGACATAGCCTCTAATATTTTAACTTTAATTCCAGCTCCTAAAACTAAAGGTGCAACTAAACACAATCCTTTAGCAAAAAATGTACTAGGATCATCAACAAATCCTGTTACTATAATTTCATCATTTGCCAATTTTAATAAATTGGCAGGTGGTTTATTTCCAATTATGACAAATCTAAAATTATGTCCTTTTAGTAGTGTCATCACATTCTCTATAAACCATATTGCACTTTGTGAGTTTTCAATTCTATTCATTGCTCCATAAAACAAAATATCATTAGATACAACTTTATCTCTGATTACATAAAACTTGTCATAATATGGAACAATAGTATTTATTTTTTTTATGTCTATTCCGTTCTGAACTAATATCTCTTTGTCCTTGTCATTATGTGGAACTACTAAATCGCATTTTAATAATGCTCTTAGTTCACGTTTTTTCATGTTTTCATAAATAGATTTCTTTAAAATTTTATAAAAAAAAGATTTTTCTGATTGATACTTTCTCTCTAAACCAAGAAAAGTAACATCATGTTCAGAAGCGACGAACTTTGCTTTAGGAAAAATTGACTTAATTTGATCTATGAACAAGGTTATAGTGGTCCACTCCATAATAACAATATCAGGTTCATATCCTATATTATTTAGGTTAATAAGTATTTTTCTAATTTGGCTATAAATCTCATATGACAACATGTTGCCATACTTATAATAAGGATTGATCTTTGAGTTTAAACTTTTTAAATAGCAAAAATACTTTTTTATTGGATTTTTTGGAGTTGAAACAGTGTAAATCTGAATTTTCTTATTTATGCTATGTAAATATGCTTCTTCATCTGGTAATACTTTTGAGATTAGTACTATTTCATTTTGAGGATCATTAGCAAAGCTATTGATATAGAAATTGAAAGTTTTTGCTCCTGCATTTCTTGCATTTTCAAAAGGTAAACACATCGATATAAATAAAATTTTACTCATAATCGCAAAAATCTTTATCCAAAAAACTTAGTTTCAAGCATTAAACACAAACAGTGATATACAGGAAGATGAAGCTCTTGTATCATATAGGTTTCATCTTCAGGAACTTTAATTACTACATCAGCTACTTTAGCAAGTTCCCCTCCTTTAGCACCTGTAAGAGCAATTATTTTTAATCCCAAAGCTCTTGCAACAACGGTTGCGTTCATAACGTTTTTGCTATTACCAGAGGTTGAAATAGCAAGAAATACATCTTTATTACGACCCAAACAATATAGTTGTTGCGCAAAAACCCCTAACCCATCTACATCGTTTATATAAGCAGTTGATAAGGCTTCAAGAGCTACTAAAGGAATAGCCATAAGACCACATTCAAGATTATGAGCTAATACGTCTCCTCGAATAGGATCAATCGTTTTTAGTTTTTCTGCAAATTCTTTAGGTACAGGTCTTGGAATTTTAAAACTTTTCATTAGTTCGCCTGTAATATGTTCTGAATCTGCCGCAGATCCACCATTTCCAGCAATTAACAGTTTACCGTCTTTCTCGTAGCATTCTTCAAGTATCAAATATGCTTTTTCTATATCATCAGCACACTGTTTTAGCAGAGGAAAACGCTTTAATAATAGCTCGATATGGCTTTGAATTTTACTCTCTAACATTGATACTAACCTTCATATTCCTCAGGACTATAATGTATAACTCTAGTGCCACCGTTTTCAAACTTAAAAGGTATGTACATGAGATCTTTCATTGCTTCTCGAATCGCTTGTTGTTTCTCTTTTTTAACATAGAATACAAGAAAGCCACCGCCACCTGCACCTAATAATTTTCCTCCTAGAGCACCTGAAGCAATACCCTTTTGATACAGATAATCTATATGATCAGTACTTACAGAACCACCAGTACCTTTCTTTAGTTTCCAGGTAGTATCTAAAAGTCTACCAAAGTCATCTATATCCCTATCTGAATTAGTAAGAATAGATTCAGCTTCATTTACAAGATCATACATTTGCTTTAGTTTTTGATTTTTATCTTCTGTGCTACTAGAACTATTCGCCTTTTGAACATCAGATGAAAAACGGGTAAATCCAGTAAAAAACATCATGAGATTGTCATTCAGTTGTTGCTTTCTATTAGGAGAAATAATTACTGGTAGTACCTCATAGCCATCTGCGCTAAAGTTTATTCTATTAAAACCGCCAAACGAAGCTGCTATCTGATCTTGCCAACCACCAATTTCTCTACAAAGAACTCGCTCTAAATATATAGCCTCATCGGCTAGTTTTCTCTTATCTGCATATTTCCCCTTAAGACAATAAAAAGCATTTAGCATTCCAACAGCAAATGAAGAACTAGTACCTAAACCTGAACGAGCAGGAAGATCTGCTTCATAGGTAAGCCTTATTTCTCTCATATCAAGCATCTTCATTGCCTCTCTTACCGCTGGATGTTGAATATCATCCACAGAAATTACTCTTTCTGTTTTTGAGTAAGAAATTTCAGATGAATAATCAAAAAACCTTGGTAAATGTCTAACATTAACATAGCAATACTTATCGAAGGTTGTAGAAATAACTGATCCACCATTTACTTTAAAATATTCCTCCATGTCTGTGCCTCCACCAAAGAAGGACATTCTAAAAGGGGTTTTTGTAATGATCATCTATCAATTCCTTCTACTATGCATTTCTATAATTTATTAAGAACGACTTTTAACCAATATGTAAAATTAAGACCCTTATTGCAAAAGTCGATATTCTTCTTATTTAACAAATTCTTTTTGTTAGTTTTATTGATTTTATATGAACATACCCACTCTGATATTTGTTTGTATTCAGGGATCATTCTTTGACCATAGCCAATAAGTAATTCTCTCATTAATTTTTCTATGTGATATTTGTTTAAATACTGATCTACTTGCTTTATTGTTGCTTTTAAACCATGACCTAATCCTAAGGTATTATGAGTATGCTGTCTGTAATTCATTCTTGGGTTAGGATCGACAACAATCTTGCCTCCTAAACATAAGCACACACGTAAGATCCATGTATCATGCATTAACATATATTTAGGTTTATACTTTACAACTTCATTAAGCAAAAAACGATTAAATACACCAGTACAACCGGCAAAGTCAGATAATATAAATCTAGTCTTATCACTACGATTTTTGTTTAAAGTATGATTTTCTAGAAAGTTCAAATTTTCATCAACCAATCGCTGTCCACTGTAGTAAAGTGCAGGACAATCAAACTGTTTAATTTTTTCAACTGCGATTAGAAGTTTATCTTCGTCCCACACATCATCTTGATCACAAAAGGCAATAAAATCAGTGTTATATTCAGTAGCTTTTTGCATTAGTTCATAAAAACCGAAAGCAACATTTAAATGTTTGCCTTGGTACCACATAAGCTTATTTTTTTTAGAATTCTCCTCTAGTATCTTTAGTGTATTATCAGATGAGCCATCATCACGTACTAAAATCTTAACTTCTACACCTTGTTGGTTATAAAGACTATTTAATTGTTCTTGTAGATACTTCTCTCCATTATAAGTGGACATTAGTACTAAAACACTATTCATAATATTGGGCGCCTATTAGAGGTTCTATGAAATTCTAATGTATTGATACAAGATTCTTTATAAAAATTACCATTTAGTCAATGGGCACTGCTATATATTCAAGCATAGCTATTCTCTGCATGTTGCACCATTAGTAAAAATGAAACTACAATATGAAATGTATCTTTATAGGATGATATAGAAAAATATATTCATTCTTCTTGTAACAACCAATAAAAGTAATTTACCTTTAATCAAAACATCTTATTTACGATATCATTTAATTGATTACAAAATGATAAATTATTACTTTGCAAACCTTTAATTTTATAACTAACGATCTCATCGTAATTGTCTATAACGTTAGACAGTTCTTCCACATTTTCAACTACTTTTATATTTTCCAACCTTTTTTCAACGGTCTTTGCAAAATAAATCTGATGATTATTAACATGCTCATTATATTCATATTTTCTAGGAACAACTATTGGTGTTTTACCAACTTGCAATGGTAAGATAAAGCTTGAAGGTCCACCATGGGTTATGACTATTCTAGCCTCTTGAACAAGTGCTAACATTTTTTTGTAAGGATAAAATTTATCCCACACACAATTGATAGGATTATAAGTTGAAAAACCTGTTTGAATTATTACTTTCTCATCATGTACTTCAGCCCATTTATCCATGAATGCAACTAGTCTATTAAAAGGCTGCTCATGAGTTCCTACAGTAACAAAAATCATTATTCAGCTACCTATACCTAAAATATACTACCTAGATTAATTGCTTTAGGATAGATCTTTTTCATTTCTTCCCATTGAACAATAAATTTATCTGAAACAGGATAACAAAGTTTACCTGCTAATGTTGGTGCATCTATTCTATCAAAAACTTCAATATATATAGTTTTAGCGCCTAATATCTTACCGATCCAAAAAAAAGGAATGGCAGGAGCTGCTCCTGAAGAAATAATCAAATTAGGTTTTTCTCTAGATAGAATTTTTATTGCTTTGATGGCATTAATTAACAATGCCTTAATTGAACGGTTAGAAGGATAATAACAAGGATACATTTTTTCACCTTCTAAAAGACTACGTGCGTCTTCTTTATCAAAGGTAACCCAAAATCTATCTTTGTTTTTCCAAAATGGTTTTAGCATATAGAGGTGAGAAAGGTGACCACCTGACGAGCCCACCAAACATACTTTTAAAGTTTCTCTTTTAAGCTGTGTTTTCTTATTTTTCAATTAAGACCTTCTTTCTTTTCTTGATAAATAATTATTCATTTTCCTTACAAGAATTATCTGAGGAATTTCTGATTATTTCTATAGAGAGCATATTGCTCTCTATCAATATGCTCTTATTATTTTTTACTCCGATACATATTTTAAAGCTAATTTAGAAACACGAAGATAACAATAATTACAAAAAAAATTGGTTCTTCCCTAAAAATGGGGGTATACATTTTTATCATAATGTGCAAGCCTTC